>Ga0209347_1000805_pt1 | contig 66638 bp, 59 predicted proteins | sample AutmiccommuBRH23_FD_187382 | JGI IMG/M metagenome (GOLD analysis project Ga0209347, IMG submission 187382) | Deep subsurface microbial communities from Mt. Terri, Switzerland - Autotrophic microbial communities BRH/23 (SPAdes) (version 2) | ecosystem: Environmental > Aquatic > Deep subsurface >... | reverse complement strand
CGCGCAGGGCAGCGCCAGTGCGTACCGGCCGTCGTTGTCGGCACGCCCCCAGTCGACATGCCGGCCATCCGGGTGCAGGGCGGTGACGACCGCCTGCCGGATCGGCTTGCCGGAGGGACCGCTGACGACGCCACGGACGAGAACCTCGTGCTGGGTCCCCTCCGCCTTGACGTCGACCCGCTCGCCCACCGATGACGCCGGGGCAGCCGCCTCGGTGCTGACCTCCGCCACGACGGTCGGACGGACGATGAAGGCGGCGATGGCGGCGCCGAGCAGCGCGGTGACAGCCCCGAGCCAGAAGACGAGCTGGTAGGCGCCGAACGTCGGGATCGGCACCCCGTCGACGTCCATGGTCAGGCCGGAGAACACAGCGGCGAGCACGGCGCTGGCGGTCGAGGTGCCGATCGCACGTAGCAACGTGTTGAGGCCGTTGGCCGAAGCGGTCTCGGTGATGGGGACCGATCGCATGATGAGGGTCGGCATGGCTGCGAAGGCCAGCGCCGTGCCCGCGGAGGCGACGCCGGCCGTGACGACGACCTCGAGCAGGGTGCCGTGCAGGAAGCTGCGCAGCGCGAACGCGATCGCCATGACGAGGGCGCCGCCGATCAGGACCAGTCGTGGGCCGACGCGCCGGATGAGCGAGGCCGCGATGGGCGACAAGATGACCATGAGGATGCCGTTGGGCAGGAGCACCAGACCGGTCTCAGCGACCGACAGCCCGAAGCCGTAGCCGGATCCGACTGGCATCTGGACCTGTTGGGTCACGCTGAGGAAGTTCGCGAACATCGCGAAGCCGACGAGGATCGACGCGAGGTTGGTCAGGAGCACCGTGCGGCGCAACGACGTACGGATGTCGACGAGCGGCTGTCCCGAGCGGAGCTCGAGCGGAACCCAGGCGGCGAACGCGAGCGCCGCGGCCAGGAGCAGCACCACGGTCTTGCGGTCCGCCCAACCCCAGGTCCCTGCCTTCGACACCGAGAGCAGCAGCCCGGTGAGCGCGACGGACAGCAGGACCGCCCCGCGGTAGTCGAACCGACCCCGAGTACGCACCGTGGACTCCGGCACGACGAGGAGAACCGCGAGGAGCATGACGATCGCGAAGCCACCGGACACGAGGAAGAGGGCGTGCCAGTCGAAGTTCGACGAGATCATCCCGGCCAGTGGCATCCCCACCGCGCCACCGATGCCGAGGGTCGCGCTCATCAGCGCGACGCCGGAACCGACCCGGTCCGCGGGCAGGTGGTCGCGCATGATGCTGATGCCCACCGGCACGAGAGCGGTGCCGATCCCGGCCAGGCCGCGCCCCGTGACGACCAGTGCCAGCGACGTGCTCATCGCGGCGACCGCCGAGCCCAGGATCACGAGCACGAGACAGAGCACGAGCATCAGCCGCTTGCCGAACATGTCGGCGAGCCGCGAGACGATCGGGGTGCCGACCGCCCCCGCCAGCAGCGTGATGGTCACCATCCACGAGGCGTTCTCGCTCGTCGTGCCCAGGATCTCGGGGAACTCCGGCAGCAGCGGCAGCACCAGCGTCTGCTGCAGCGAGACGAGCGTGCCGCACAGCGCGAGCACCGTGATGACCACGCCAGTGGGCGGCGGGGCCTTCTCGCCGGCGGTCGGGGCGGCTGTTGACACGGCGACTCCTCGGCACGGCGCTAGGGGTGAACAGATGTTTACTGAACAACCTAGACGGCCCTCCCGACCGGGCGGAAGTCCTGGGAGCCAGCCCAGCGGCATACGGCCTGAGTGTTGTGTCGACCGGTGCCCGTCCGGAAGGGCGCCCTGTCCCGCGCGCTCGCGCGCGTCATAGAGTGGACGCGGCCCCTGAACGTCTTCTAGGAAAGGAACGACAAGTGGCTTACACGCTTCCCGAGCTCGACTACGACTACGCAGCCCTCGAGCCGCACATCAGCGCTCGCATCATGGAGCTGCACCACAGCAAGCACCACAAGGCCTACGTCGACGGCGCGAACGCCGCAGTCGCCAAGCTCGAGGAGCTGCGCGAGTCGGGCGACTACGCAGCGGTCAACGGCGTCGAGAAGAACCTCGCGTTCCACCTCGGCGGCCACACCAACCACTCGGTGTTCTGGAAGAACATGAGCCCGGACGGCGGCGGACGACCCGAGGGTGAGGTCGCGGCCGCGATCGACGAGTACTTCGGCGGTTTCGACAAGTTCCAGGCGCACTTCAACGCCAACGCCAACGCCATCCAGGGCTCGGGCTGGTCCATCCTGTCCTGGGACACCCTCGCCGCGCGGCCGCACATCATGCAGCTGTTCGACCAGCAGGGCAACATCCCGGTCGGCCAGATCCCGCTCCTCCAGCTCGACATGTGGGAGCACGCGTTCTACCTCCAGTACGAGAACGTCAAGGCTGACTACGTCAACGCCTGGTGGAACGTCGTCAACTGGCAGGACGTCGGGGCCCGCCTCGAGCGCGCCAAGGCAACCCAGGGCCTGATCATCTCCGCCTGACTCACGGCAGTCGCACTCAGAGGGCGGGCGTCCGCACGGGAGCCCGCCCTCTGCGCACCGCTCAAGCAACCACCTTCTGCCGTATGCCGCTGGGCTCAGTTGCGTGCTCGGCTGCAGTCGGGCGACCGCCGGGTTCCGTGCGGAAGGTCCGGCTCAGCAGGAGCGCCGCCCCGATCGTCCAGGCGAGCAGGACGAGCAGGTGCAGGCCGGTCGAGGGCCAGAGCTCGACCTCCGGCGTCACGGCGTCGGTCATGGCCCTGGAGGCGTGCCGCAGCGGGAAGACCCACGAAATCGTGTCGAGCCACGTCGGGAACTTCGCCCCGATGACGAAGATGTCCGAGACGAAGCACAGCGGAAGCAGGGTGCCGAGGCTCATCCCGATCGCGGACTGGGCGGTGCGCGCGATCGAGGCCACGGCCAGCCCGATGACGCAGAATGCGATGGCTGACACGACCAGGACCAGCAGGGCCATGGGCCAGCCGGTTGGGAGTCCGGGCCGGTAGAGCGCGGCGGTCCCCGCGGCGATGACCAGCAGGGTCAGCACCGCGACGAAGAGTGCCCCGATGACCCTGCCGAGGACGAGCAGCCACAGGGGCAGCGGCGTGGCCCGGACCCGTTTGAGCACGCCCTTCTCCCGGTCCTCGGCCATGACCTGCGGCACGTTGACGTAGGCCGTCACGGCTGCCCCGTAGATCGCCATCGTCGCCGCATAGAACAGCCCCAGCGTGGCGCCACTGTCGAGCCGGAGGTCTCCACCGCCGTTGACCATCGGGATGATCACGACCAGCAGGACCGGGAAGCCCACCGCGAAGAAGACGGAGCCGGCGTCCCTCCATTGCGTTGCCGCGGTGTGGCCGATCTGGTGCCCGAGCAGCACCGGGACAGTGGGGCGGCCCGGGCGACGCTGCTGGACGTCTGCTGGGCGGCCGTCTCGGCGGACCGGCTCGGGACCGGTGGCAGCCGAGCGCCAGGCGCCTTCACCGCGCGTCATGAGCCATCCGGCGACGCCGGCAGCGGCGGCTCCCCAGAGGGCGAGGACCCCGAGGCTGGCCCACGGGATCCCGCCACCGCCGGGCGACGGGTCGAGTGCGGCTGACAGCACCTGCACGACGTGCTTGAGCGGGAAGAACGAGCCTGCGCGAGAAAGGAGCTCAGGCATCTCGCCGCCCACGAAGAACATGTCGGAGATGAAGGCCAGCGGGATGACGATCCCGTTCGTGACGGCCAGGGTCAGCTGCGGGCTCGGCAGCGCCAGCGCCAGCATCAGGCCGAGGGCGGCGAAGCTTCGGCACCGGGTTGCTCGTCTGACGCTTGAGGATGAGGTGAGCGCGGGCCTCGGCCAGCCCGACGGCGAGGAAGGAGAAGGTCGCCATCGCCACGCCGAAACCGGCCATCCCCGGCGCGAGGACCTGGACCATCCGGAGGTCGCGGCTCACGTCGATGACCGGGTTGCCGGTGACACCCAGGATGAGCAGGAAGAAGACCAAGGGGAACCCGACGCTGAGGATGAGGATGACGGGCTCGCGGACGAGCGCAGCGAACTCGTGCACCGTCTGGCGCCCGAGCATCCCCAGGTCACCCGACCTCATGGCATCGCCCCGGCGCGGGAGGCGTCCCGATCGTCCGCGGCGTCCACCGCCTGACCGACGAGGTCGAGGTAGACGTCCTCGAGGCTCGGCCTCGACAACGCGAGCCCCTCGAGCTCGAACCCGCGCGCGACCGCCCAGCCCGCCAGGGTGGCCACGTCGGACGTGGCCGTGCTCGTGCGCAGGTTGACGATGGCACCGGCCACCCGGCGCCCGGAGCCGACCGCGGGGACCTCCTCCAGACCCACACCCCCGGGCAGTCGGAAGGAGATCACGGTCTCCCCGCCGGCCGTGGCAGCCAGCTCGTCCGGCGTGCCGGAGGCGATGACCCGGCCGTGGTCGATGACGACGACCCGGTCGGCGAGGTGCGCAGCTGTCCGCCGGAGAGCGTCTTGACGCGGGCATCGGCCTTCTCGTCGAGGCCGGTCAGCGAGATGACCTCGTCGACCGGCCGGGGGTGGGGGAAGTAGCCCGCCTGGAGACGGAGCAGCTCACGCGGGGTGAAGTTCTCCTCGAAACCTGCCTCCTGCAGGACGACACCGATGCGCTCGCGGAGCGCGCGCCCACCCCTGCGCGGGTCGAACCCGAGGACCGACACCCTGCCGCCGTCCGCCGTGCGATGGCCCTCGAGGATCTCGACGGCTGTCGTCTTGCCGGCCCCGTTGGGGCCGAGCAGGGCCACCGTCTCACCGGCCTCGACTGTCAGGTCCAACCCGTCAACCGCGACGAGCTCGCCGTAGGTCTTGCGCAGCCCCACGACCTCGATGGCCGCCATGAGCATCCTCCTCCTCAGGTCATGCGCGTTTCACCGTAGGGAGACCTCCGGGGACCGGGGAGGGCCGAACGTCCCGCCTCTCAACCCCGCGTGACACTCCGCGCTTCGTCCTGCCTGCCAGACGGGGACCTTCGCCTCTGGACCGGGCCGTCCGACGGGCATATGGCTGGAACGGGAGAGGAAGAGGGGAGGAGGTGAGTACACATGGCAACGATTGAAAGACCCGTGACCACACCGTCCGAGATGAGGCACCCCGAGACCATCGCTCCCCGGCGGAACGCCTGGGTGGCCTGGCTCATGGTGATCCTCCTGGCGGTCGGGCTGGCCGCCGGGTTCCTCATCGGTCGCGCCACGGTGCCCGAGGCGGAAGCCCCTGCACCCCCACGTGACCTCGCTGGAACCACGGTGTCCCAGCTGCTGACCGACTACGCGGCCGTGGTCGACAGCGGTGTCGAGGCTGACATCGCCGGGCTGTACGCGACGGACGCGACGATGTCGAGCAACGTCGCGTGGATGTCGGACGAGCCCTGGCTCGTCACCGGTGACCAGGCCATTGCGTCGGCCATCCGAAGCTGGTGGGAGTACCAAGGCTTCCGCCTGGACAACGCGGGCACGGCGATCCAGAAGGGTGACCTGGTGATGCAGTCCTTCGACAGCGTCTTCGGGCCGGCCATGATGGTCTTCCAGTTCGACAACGGCAAGATCGTGAACCAGTGGATCCTCCAGGCCGTCCGTTGAGGACCGCGCTGGTCCACCTGACTCACTCGCACGAGGTTGTCCGGCACCAGGTGCCGGACAACCTGTCCCCCCCGCAAGCGCCGCAGGACGTGCGGCGCCACGTCAGCTCACGTGGTCCCGTAGGCGATGTCGCCGGTCCAGGTTCCCCACGTGGAGCCGTCCGGTCCCGAGATCGTGCCGACCGCCGTACCGGTCCCGTCGCCCGTTGCGCCCGCGAACCGTCCAGTGCCGCCGGAGATGGTCCACGTCAGGGAGACGTCACTGCGCGTCGGGTTCTCCAGAGAGTCGAGCTGGAAGGTCCCCGAGTACGACATCCACACCTGGTCGCCGTTGGCGGCAGTCAGGATCGTCGCTCCGTGGTCGAACCGCCCCTCGAGCGCGTACGTGCAGTGTGTCACCGTGACGGTCACCCGGCCCAGGTGTGAGAACCACCCGGTCGAGGTCTGGCCGTACCGCCAGCTCGTTCCTTCCGGGCAGTCGACGGGCGGCCCGTAGGCGTCCGGTGCGGGCGCCGACCACCCCTTGAGGGGCCGGGCCGGACCCTCGGCCGCCGCCGCGCTCGGCAGGCCCGTCGTGAGCACGGCCGCCCCCACGGCCAGTGCGGTGAGTTGCTTGCGCATGGTGTCTCCTCCTCCTGTGACATGGCGCACACCGGAGGTTAGGCACCGCCATCGCGGCCGCAGCAGGGGCGAACGTCCCGATGCCGTATGCCGCTGGGCTCGCTCCCCGGGACGGTGGTGCGGTCGAGCAGGTGGCTGGGTGACAATCGCGGCCATGGCGTTCACGATCAGGGTCGCGGTGCCGGACGACTTCGCCGCGGCCGGCGAGGTCACGGTGCGCGCCTACCTCAGTGGCGGCCACCTGCACGAGGGGTCGACGTATGTGCAGACCCTGGCCGACGCGAGCCGGCGTGCCGAGGGGGCGGAGCTGTGGGTCGCGGCGGACGACGCCGACGGGCGGGTGCTCGGCACCGTCACGTTCGCGGCCCCGGGGACGCCGTTCCACGAGATCGCCGAGGCGGGAGAGGCCGACGTGCGGATGCTCGCGGTCGACCCGGCGGCGCAGGGGCAGGGCATCGGTGAGGCGCTGATGATGCGGTGCCTCGAGCGGGCCCGCGCCCTCGGCCTGACGGGAGTCGCCCTCTCGACCCAGCCGTCGATGCGCGCCGCGCATCGGGTCTACGAGCGACTCGGGTTCGTGCGGGCGCCCGAGCGGGACTGGCAGCCGATGCCGGGGATCGACCTGCTGGCCTACCGCCTCGACCTGACCGAGCCTGAACCGCCAGCCTGAACCGGCCCGACCAGGCCTGTCGCAGCGGTTTGCCTATGCGCTACCGGCGCAGTCCGCGCATCGGCCGAGCAGGGCCGCGTGGGTCGTGTCGAGCTCGAACCCGAGCTCCTCGCGCAGTCGGCGGCCGGCCTCGTCGAGCACGGCGACCGGCGCGTCCTGGACCCGCCCGCAGACCGAGCACTGCACGTGCAGGTGGCCGTTGCTGAGGGGACCGTCACCGAGGGGGTCGTCGCGGACGGGGTGGCCGTCGACCGGACCGACCGCCCTCGGGCGGGGTTCGTCAGCCGGCTCGCCCGGGGTCACGGCGAGGTGGTAGACGGTCGCGCTGCCGCCGAGGTGGATGTGCGAGAGCACCCCGGCATCGGTGAGGGACGTCAACGTCCGGTAGACGGTCGCCCGGTGGACCGACGGCTCGAGCCGCGTGACGCGTTCGCCGATCTGCTCGGCCGTGAGGTGCTCGTCGGTGCGGTCCGCGGCGTCGATGACGTGCAGCACCGCCTCGCGCGCGGGGGTCACCCGCTCACCCAGCACCCGAAGTCGGGCCAGCGCCCAGTCGACCCGGGCGTCGTCACGGTTCGCGCTCACGGGGCCATTATCGGCGAGAGCCCCACTGCTCCACCGCGCTGGGCCGGCCCGGGCCGCGCGACCGAGCCCAGCGGCATACGGCACACTGCTTCTCGTGCGCGCTCTCACCAAGCTGACCGCGGGGCCCGGCCTCGAACTGGTTGATCGTCCGGAGCCCGAGTGCGGCCCGACCGACGTCAAGATCCGCGTCCTTCGGGCCGGCCTCTGCGGGACCGACCTCCACCTCCAGGAGTGGGACGACTGGGCGGCAGCGACGGTGCAGCCGCCGCTCGTCATCGGCCACGAGTTCTACGGCGAGGTCGTCGAGATCGGCGAGGACGTCGACCACGTGGCCGTCGGCGACCGCGCCTCCGGCGAGGGGCACATCGTCTGTGGCGTGTGCCGCAACTGCCGCGCCGGCCGGCGCCACCTGTGCATCCGGACCCAGGGGATCGGGGTCAACCGGGACGGCGCCTTCGCGGACTTCGTCGTCATCCCGGCGAGCAACGTCTGGGTGCAGCCGGCGCAGCTCGACCCGGATCTGGGGGCCGTCTTCGACCCGCTGGGCAACGCGACGCACACGGCGCTCCAGTGGCCGATGGTCGGCGAGGACGTCGTCATCACCGGCGCCGGTCCCATCGGCGTCATGGCGGCCGCGATCGCCCGGCACGCCGGGGCGCGCTACGTCGTGGTCTCGGACGCGAGCGACTACCGGCTCGGCCTCGCGACGGCGGCCGGAGCCGACCTCACCATCAACGTCACCCGCGAGTCGCTCGCCGACGCCCAGCGGCAGCTCGGCATGAAGGAGGGCTTCGACATCGCGCTCGAGATGTCCGGCGCGGCGCCCGCGGTGACCGACCTCATCACCAACATGAACCACGGCGGCCGGATCGCGCTGCTCGGGCTGCCGCACCAGGCCTACGAGCTCGACTGGGGCAAGGTCATCACGCACATGCTGACGCTCAAGGGCATCTACGGGCGCGAGATGTACGACACCTGGTACGCCATGTCCCAGATGATCGCGACCTCGGAGACCTTCCGGTCAGCGGTCACCCAGGTCATCACGCACCGTTTCCCCGCCGAGCAGTGGGAGGAGGCCTTCGCCACCGCTCGTTCGGGGCAGTGCGGGAAGGTCGTCCTCGACTGGAGCTGACCGATGACCGAACCGCGACCGCTCGTGCTCCTGCACGGACTGGGACAGTCGCCCATCGTCTGGCAGGACTTCGTCTCGTCCCTCGGGGCGTCGCGGCCGATGCGGGCGCCCTGGATGGCAGGGCTGCGACCGAAGGACCCGGTGGGGTTCGACCTCGGCGCGGCCGCGGCTGGTCTGGCCGATGAGCTCGAGCTGCAAGGGATTCGTCGGGCCGACTTCCTTGGTGTTTCTGTCGGCGCGTCGGTCGCGATCCGGCTCGCGGTCGAGCGGCCAGACCTGGTCGGGCGGCTGGTGCTGTCGGGGCCGATCGTGCGACCGTCCGCCGGTGCGTTGCGGATGCAGAAGCTCGCCCTGCGACTCATGCCGGAGAGCAAGCTGCTGGACCTGGGGGTGTCCCGCCCGCGGATGTTGGCGGTGTTCGACTCCCTGCGCGACTTCGACGGCCGCGACTCGCTGGCGCGCGTGGCCGCTCCGACCCTCGTCGTCGTCGGTGACCGCGACCGGGCCGGCATCGTGGCGGCGCGGCAGGTGGTCGAGGCCGTCGGGGGCGCTCGCCTGGAGACCATCGAGGGTGGCGGCGCGCTGCTCAACGTCGACCGGCCGCGCGAGCTGGCGCTGGCGGCGGGGAAGTTCCTCGATGAGGGCGAGTGACCCCGGAGAGCCCGGCACGGAGATGGTCGTCAACGCGAACGACGTCGTGGCGTTCTTCGTCGAGCTGGCGGCACTCGCGCTGATCGGCCTGTGGGGCTACCGGGCGGGAGGACCGTTGTCGGCGAAGGTGGCCCTCGGGATCGGGCTGCCCCTGGTGGCGGCGATCATGTGGGGTCTCTTCGCGGCTCCGAGGGCACGGGTCCGGATCCCGTGGGTCACCCTGGTGGTGAAGGTCGTCGTGCTGGGTTCCGCGGTTCTCGCCGGCTTCACCATCCTGCCGCCCATCTGGGCCGTGGCGTTCGCGGCCGTGGTGGCGCTCAACCTGGTGCTCATGTACGTGGGGCCGTTGGCCCGCTGACGGGGCGAACTTCCCGCATCAGCGGCGGCCTGCCCGGCGACGGAAGAGCCAGGTCGCCCAGACGATCGCGGCGGCGAGGATACCGACGCACCACAGCACCGCCACGAGTCCAGATTCACCGATGGGAGTGCCGGTGAGCAGCCCCCGGATCGTCTCGATGATCGGCGTGATGGGCTGGTGCTGGCACACCCACTGCAGCCAGTCCGGCATGGTGCTCACCGGGACGAAGGCGCTCGACAGGTACGGCAGGAAGAGCAGGATGAACCCGTAGCCGCTCGCCGCCTCCGGGCTGCCGGTCGCCAGGCCGATGGCCGCGAAGACCCACGTGATGGCGAGGATGTAGAGGGCAACCAGGCCGACAGCGGCCAGCCACTCGAGCGCGGTCGCATTCGGTCGGAAGCCGACGAGCAGGCCCACCACGATGACCATCGCGGTGGCGGCGAGGTTGCGCAGCAGACTCGCGACGACATGGCCCGTGAGCACCGCGGTGGCCGGGATCGGCATGGTCCGGAAGCGGTCGATGATCCCCGTGGTCATGTCCTGGGTCACCTCGACGGCTGTCGACGCGGCCCCGAACCCCGCGCACAGCAGGATGATCCCCGGGACCACGTAGGTGACGTAGTTGCCGTCGGGTGCGATGGCGCCACCGAAGACGTAGGTGAAGAGCAGCATGAGCATCGTCGGCAGGAGGACGGCCATGAGCAGGGCCTCGGCATTGCGGACGGAGTGGAGCGCGCTCCTTCTCACGAAGGTGCCGATCACGACGGCGCGGGGTGCGCGAGGCGCGCTGTGAGGAAGCGCGGTCAGGGTCGTCATCGGTGAGCCTCCTGTGCGGTCAGGGCGAGGAACACGTCGTCGAGGGTGGGGCGGTGGATCGTGACCTGGCCCGAGACGGCCTCAGCGTCCAGTGCCTCGATGGCCGTACGCAGACCGGGTAGCGAGCCGTCCGTCGGCACGCGGCGCAGGACGGCTCCTTGGTCGTTGGTGACCTCGACGACGTCGCCGCCGATGTGGGACTTCAGCTCGTGCGCGGTGCCTTGGGCGACGATGGTCCCGGCGTGGAGCACCGCGATCTGGTCGGCCAGGTGGTCGGCCTCTTCGAGGTACTGGGTCGTCAGGAACACCGTGGTGCCGCCGCCGGCCAGTGAGCGGATGACCTGCCAGAGGTCGCGCCGGCTGCGTGGGTCGAGGCCCGTCGTGGGCTCGTCGAGGAAGAGCACCTCGGGAGTGCGGACGAGGCTGAGTGCGAGGTCGAGGCGGCGGCGCATCCCGCCGGAGTAGGTGCGGACCTGGCGACCGCCCGCCTCGACGAGGTCGAACTCCTGGAGGAGGGCCGCGGCCCGTTGCCTCGCCGGTGCTGCGCGCAGGCCCCAGAGTCGGCCCATCATCCACAGGTTCTCCGCCCCCGTCAGCAGCTCGTCCACGGCGGTCGACTGCCCGGTCAACGCGATGCGGGAGCAGACCGCCTCGGGATCGGCGACCACGTCGACCCCGGCCACCAGGACGCGGCCGGCATCGGGCGCGAGGAGGCCGGTGAGGATGTTGATCATCGTGGTCTTGCCTGACCCATTGGGACCGAGGAGGGCGAAGACCCGGCCCGCCTCCGCGCGCAGGGACACCTTGTCGAGCACCGTTCGGCCATGGAAGGACCTGGTCAGTGCGTCGGTCTCGATCGCGAGCTTCATGTTGACCTCCAGTTACTGTGTATGACATATACTTCGTTTAAGTAATACACAGTTCCTACACTGTCGTCAACAGAGATGGGAACGATGGCCATGGCTCACGGCGAAGCACCCCGACCGGCACCGCACCTGCCTCGCGGCGTCGAACTGGCGTGGGGTCTCACGGAGCCGCCGACGCGCGGCCCCCGGCGTGGTCTGAGCATCGAGCGCATCGTCGACGCCGCAGTCGCGATCGCGGACGAGCAGGGCCTCGCGGCCGTCTCCATGTCGAGCGTGGCGAAGTCGCTCGGCTTCACGACGATGTCGCTCTACCGATATGTGAGCGCCAAGGACGACCTCGTCGTCCTCATGCTCGACCGAGGGCTGGGTCGGCCTCCAGAATCGGTGCGCCGGGCCCGGACCTGGCGCAACGGCCTGCGCAGGCTCTGCGAGGCGGAGCGGGCGCTCTATCGCAGGCACCCGTGGCTGCTCGACATCCCGATCACCGGGCTGCCGTCGACTCCCAACAACCTCGCCTGGGTCGACGCGGGCCTGCACGTGCTGCGCAACACGGGGCTCGCGGCCGCGGAACAGCTCGCCGCCGTCCTGCTCACGACCGGCCAGGTGCGGTTCCAGGCGACGGTCGAGCGCTCCTATGAGAGCGTCGCGGCGACGAGCGGGCAGACCGTCGAGGACTTCGACGAGGCCGAGGCCTCAGCCATCGACTCGCTGGTCACCGCCGAGGCCTACCCGGACCTGCACCGGGCTGCGGCCGCCGGCGCGTTCCGTGCGGTCGACGACCCCTTCGACTGGATGCTCGAGACGGCACTCGACGGCCTCGCTGCTCGGATCGAGGCGGCGGCCCCCTGACCTCGGGAGCCGCCGCCGACTTCGGGGATCAGGGGTGGACCTGGCCGCCCGGGTTCGGAATGTCAGGGCAGGGGAGAGCTGTTCCGGGTGGGAACGCGACGACCCCGTTCGAGGCCTCCGTGACGATCGCTGGGGACGCCGCGTTGCAATGTGCCTGCGCCCATGCCTTGCTGATCGGCCCCGAGACGACGGGCTCGTCGTGCCCGGGCGGCTGGACGATCTGGCCGTGAGATGCGGCGGGAGCGGCGGTACCGATGGCGATGGAGACGGCCGCAAGCAGCATGGTGGCGGCTCGAGCACGAGTTCGGGTGCCCACGAGGCGGGTCATGACTCCGCCCCCTCGACATGGAAGGTCACGGCGACGTCGTTGGCCTCACGCAGCGCCAGGTAGATCGGGCACCGGGCGAGCCAGGCCGCCTGGAGCGCCTCGATGTTCTGGCGGGGGCTGGAGGAGGTGATGGTCACGTCCATCGCGATCGTGAACAGGCGCGGGTCCACCCCGTCGACCCCGACGAGTCCGGCGATGTTGGTGGTGCAGCGAGCCTCCGCAGTCAGGTCATCGAGGTCGACGTCGAACTCCGGCGCCAGGGCATCGTTGACGAACGCCACCGCGCACGCCGCGAGTGCGCCGAGCAGGTAGGCGGTCGGGCTCGGGGCCTGGTTGCCCCCACCGACGACCGGTGGGAGGTCGACGTCCCAGTTGAAGGGCCCGGACGAGACCCGGGCGCGGCCATTGGCGAGCGTGGCCATGGCCTTGGGCGCAGCCTTCCCCGAGTCCGGGTTGTCGGTGAAGCTGGCCCTGGACTCCTCGATCGTGGCGGTCATCGTGGTCCTCCTGTCGTGGCGGTTCGGTCACCCCGACGGTAGGAGCGGACCCAGGCCGGCGGCATCGGCGCCGATGCGTAACCTCGGTGATCAGGAGCGTGGCGCCGTGGCGGCTGGCGCGTAGGCCTTTCGGGGTCAGTGGTTGGCGAGGTAGCGCGCCACAACGGCGGTGCGAGCAGCCCGTCCCGAGACCCCGGACTTCGCGTAGACGTTCTGCAGGTGCCGCTCGACGGTGCGCACGCTCAGCGTGAGTGCTTCGGCGATCTCGGCGTTGTCGAGACCGCGCGACGCGAGGCCGAGTATCTCCACCTCTCGCTCCGACAGCCGCAAAGGCATGTGCCCGTTCGTGGCAGCGACGATGGCCTTGTCGTCTCGATCGGCTGCGAGGAAGGCCGTCACCTCGTCGAGCCATGTCTGCCAAGCGGGCTCGTGGCCGAGGAGGATGTGGTTCTTGGACTCGAGGCAGACCAGGCGCGCGTTGGGGATCGAGGCACTGATCCGTCGGCCCCACGCGAAGTCGGCGGCCCGGTCATCACGCGCGTGCAGCACCAGGGTTGGCGCCCTCACCTTGGCGAGGTCCTCGGAAACGTCCACCTCAGCGCGTGCGACCCGGCTCGCCATGGCGTTCTCGGGCGACGTCGCCATCCGCTGGAGCTCGTCGAGCCAGGACATCTGCTCCTCGGTCGCGTCCGGGATGAGGACGGAGGTGAAGACGCGGCGGAAGAGGGGCTCCTTCCGGCCCCATCCCGTCTTGATGATCGCGAGGAGCGCGGCCTCGGCATCGGCGTCCTCGGAATTGGCGAAACAACCGCTGCCGATCGGCCCGTACAGGACGAGCCGGCTGACCCGCTCGGGATGGCGCGCTGCATAGCCGATCGCGATCGGTGCCCCGGCGGACATGCCCATGAGCGCGAAGCGTTCATGTGGCACTTGGTCGAGCACGGTCTCCAGGTCGCGCAGCCGAGACTCGTAGCTGAAGTCGGTGACCTCCCAGTCCGAGAGGCCGAAGCCCCGCTCGTCGTACCGGATCGTCGTCGCGATGTCACCCAGGGACTGGAGGAAGTGCCGCCACACCGGGCTCTGCCAGTCGTACTGCAGGTGGCTCAGCCAGCATGCTGCGATGGCCAGCGGCGGACCGCTGCCGTGCGTGGCCCAGGCGAGGCGGGTCCCGTCCTCGCTACGGCAGAAGCGCAGGTCCTGTGGAGGCACTGTCCCCCCGGCGCTGGTCGCCATTCCGACAGGGTAGAGCCGTGAGCTGGGTGGAAACCCGGTAAATGCGCCAAATCGTCGCCAGGTCGCCCATCGTCGGGAACGCTGAGCGCGGGCGTGTGTCGTTGTTCCTGGTCAGCGGACCAGGCCGGGGAAAGCCTTGGCGAGGCCGTCGCTCAGCATGTCCGCCATGGCGAGGATGTGCTCGTGGACCTCGTCGTAGTCGGCAATGCTCGCCTCGAAGTCACCGGCGAGCTCGTGAGCCGCCTCGGACAGCGTCTGGTCCAGGTGGGTGCGCATGTCGGCGCGCATCATGGCCTGTGGCCAGAACCTCGGGTTGGCGGCGGCGAGGAAGTCAGCGATGTCGTCTGCGTTGGCGTACCAGCGCGTGTGTGCGTCGGCGAACGCAGCATCGTTGCCGTCCTTGGCCGCCTCGAGCAACTCGACAGCGATGGTGATGTGGTCGTTGAGGAGCGCGGTGAGCTGGTCACCCGCCGCCTCGCCGTAGAACGGCCTTATGGCGTCACCGATGTCGACCTGGTTTGCCAGGAGTCGGCCGGCAGTGGCCGCGAACCCGCCTGATCCGTCCGCGAAGGTGACGATGGCGAGACGCGTCCAGGTCACGTGGTCCTCCCACAGCTTGCGCATGTCGTCGTGCAGGGCCTGCTGCCCCATGCTCCGAGCCGTGGCATGGGCGTGGCCGGTCGTCGCTACGGCCGGTTGCGCGTCGGCCCGGGGAAGCGTCCAGGCGAAGAACGCGCTGAGCACTGCGACGAGTGTGAGGGTGACGAAGCGGCCGATCCGGCCGGTCGAGCGTGTCGTGTCCATCCTTGGTCCTTCCGGTGCCCCGACGGGGAGCTGACCCCGCGTTCGTGTCCCGGTGAGGGCCGTCCTTACCGCCGGTGGTGGCCCGGACCTTCCCCAAGCGCGACAGAGGGGAGACGATGTCACCGTGGTCGTCATGGCACTCGTCCCGGTTGCCCGGGCGAGCTTTCCTCTCGCTTCGGGTAAGACGCTCCGCCGGAGCGGACACCAACCCGACATGACCACGGACATGATGCACGTGAGGCCCACCGGTCCTCCCTGTGGTGGGTTGGGGCCGCCGGTCGACGTGGTCGTGTGGAGACGCTGCCGCCTCCTGGAGGCCGGCTTCGAGCCAGCCCTGGCCCGGCGAGTTGCCGAGGACCCGACCATGGACGTCCACGCGCTCCTCGACCTCGTCGACCGGGGTTGTCCGCCCGAGCTCGCAGTGCGCATCCTCTCGCCCGCCGAGCCGGCCCGGTGACGTGATGACGGTGACCGCGTGATCATCCCCGCCATGGGTGCGGAGGGAGACGGCATCGCCCTGGCCGGCAGCCGCCCCTCGGCCGAGGGGGCCCAGGCCACTCCCGTGGACCGAGTCACTGAGCAGAACCGTGCCATCGAGCGGGACTGGGTCGGCGAACTGGGTTCGAGCGGAGCGGTACGCGAGTCCGCTCTGCGCGACCTGCACCGCCTGCTGGTCTCGGCCGCGCGTCACCAGGTCTGGCGGATGCGCCCCCAGCTGCCCCATCTCGGTCCGGGACCGCTCGAGGACGTCGCCCAGTGCGCCGCCGACGACGCGTTGACGATCCTGCTCACGAAGCTCCAGACGTTCGAGGGCCGCAGCCGCTTCACGACGTGGGCCTACAAGTTCGCGATCCTCCAGACAGCGAACGAGGTCCGCCGCCAGGCATGGTCCTCCCGAGAGGTGGAGTTGCGCGACGAGGACGGTGGCACAACGCTGCGCGGCCCCGAGGCGGTGGCCGAGGCTGCCGACCTGGCCGATGCCGTACGGCGCGCCATGCGAGTCGCCCTGACCAGCTATCAGCGGCGCATCGCGCTGGCGCTCCTCGTGGACGAGGTCCCGATCGATGTCCTCGCGGAGCGTCTCGGGACGACGCGCGGCGCCCTCTACAAGACCTTGCACGTAGCGAGGTCACGGCTGCGAACGCACCTCATGGCCAGCGGACATCTCCCGCCAGCCACCACTCCTCGAGGCACACGATGACCCAGAACCGACACCACTTGAGCGACGAGGCCGTCCGCGCCCTGACGCTTCCCACCGATCCTTGGCTGTCGTGCGAGGAGTGCTTCGAGCTGTCGGACGAGTTCGCCGAGCTGGTCCTCGCCTACCCGGCCACCACGAGCATGACGGCGATGTTCGTGCACCTGCGTGCCTGCCCCGCCTGTGCGGAGGAGGCCCAGTCCTTGGTCACCCTGCTCGCGCAGACCCAGGGCCAGGACCCGGCATCAGCCCTGGCTCGCCTCCGCAGCTGACTGCTCCGCGTTGGCTCGGCGGTCGACGTCTACGTGGTCGGCGGCCTCCGGCTCGGCTGACCCTGCCCGACGAGGCGGGGTGAAGTCCACGAGCGACAGATGGAGCACGTCCCCATTCGGGCCGCGGTAACGACGTCGTGTCCGGTTGGTGCCTGTCGGTCCAGGCCCTGTCGGTGCCGACCCTGTCGGTGGGGACTCCGCCGGTCCGGGCCTCGCGTGGTCTGGGAGGTTGTCGCCGTCGGCGATCGGCGGGACGACCACGAGTTCAGGCCGGGGGGACTCGTCCTGCGCGGATATGGCATGCCGGTCCCGCAGGCCGGGACGGATCGGCCAGCCACCTGGGGTCAGGAAGGTCAGGCCATCGGGTTGGATCGGGTCACCGACGATGGTGAACGCGTTGCGGTGGTGCTCGTCGTGGTGGAAGGTGCACACGGCCACGAGGTTGGTGTAGTCCGTCGGGCCGCCATCTCGCCAGTGCCGGATGTGATGGATCTCGAGCCATCGGGTCGCGTGGCACCCGGGATAGCGGCAGCCTCGATCTCGCTCGAGGATCAGCCGGCGGGTGCGTTCCGGGACGGTGCGCCGGCCGGGACCCACGCTGACCGGCACCCCGTCGGTCTCCCAGACCGGGACGAGCTGGCCGTCGCAGGTGAGGCCGTCGACGACGTGCTGGGGCAACCGCGGGCGCCCGAGCAGCCAGCCGCCGTCCGTGTCCAGGAAGACGTTGACGCGGTACTTCGCGCGACGACTCGCCACGGTGACGCCGTCCAGGGAACGGTTCGCGATGACCGCGAGTGCATCCGCGTGGCTCACGGCGCCGGCGCCCTCACGGATGAGCCAGGTTTTCGCCTCGGCCAGGGCAGTCTCGACGAGGGCACCGATCTCCTCGGGCGCCTCGTAGGACAGGTGGAACCGGCCGTCGTCCCCGTGCCACATGCTCAGGCTCGGCGGCTCCTGCTCGGGCTGCGCCGGCTCGACCGGTCCATCATCCTGAGGGGCGTCGTCGGCCTCGTCCGTCGGAGGCGGCTCCAAGGGGTCGGACTCGTCCAGCGTGAAGTCATAGCGCGCGACGCTGCGTTGGAGCTGCGTCACGGTCGCGTACTGCGCGAACTCCGCCACGGTCTCGTCGAACTCCGGCGGCGTGTGTCGGGCGACGACTGCCGCCTGGTCGAGGCTGATCCGCCCCTCGTGCAGGGCGCGTGCGGTCTGCGGGAGCTCTGCGGAGCGCCGGGCCAGCAGAACGATGGCGCGCGCCTGTCCGCGGCTCAGGCCGGCCCGCAGGGTGAGGAAGTGCTCGGGCGAGCGGATGCCCGCTCCGGCCCAGGTGTCGTCCTTGATCACCTTGGTCATGTGCAGGACGAGCCGTGCATGTGCGTCGTGGAGCGCGGCGGCCAGCGCAGCGACGACGTCCCAGTCGTCGTCCATCCGCTCGGCCAGCTCCATGCATCTATCGTACAGGTGTTCGACTCACAACAAAACCCCGGATCGCAGCCATTTTAGATGAATACGTATGTGCGCCAAATGAACCCACAACGACTTATGCAGCGCACCCATCACCTCACGATCCAGCGAAACTGCACCCGTCAGGGACGCCACATCCCCACGCGGACCCGGCCCAGCGGCATACGCTGACGTCTGTCACCCCGAACCACCCGAGAGGGACACCGATGTACGGCACCGTCAAGGACGAGCTCGCAGCGACCCTGCAGGAGATCAAGGACGCCGGCCTCTTCAAGAACGAGCGTGAGCTCACGTCGCCGCAGTCGGCGCACGTCACCACGCTCAAGGCCGATGCGCTGAACTTCTGCGCCAACAACTACCTCGGCCTGGCCGACGACCCCACCGTCATCGAGGCGTCCAAGCGGGCGCTCGACGAGTGGGGTTTCGGGATGGCCTCGGTGCGCTTCATCTGCGGCACGCAGACCCAGCACACCGCGCTCGAGCGCCAGATCGCCGACTTCCTCGGCATGGAGGCGACGATCCTCTACTCCTCGTGCTTCGACGCCAACGGCGGCGTCTTCGAGGTCCTCTTCGGCGAGCAGGACGCGATCATCAGCGACGAGCTCAACCATGCCTCGATCATCGACGGGGTCCGCCTCTCCAAGGCGATGCGCTACCGCTACAAGAACGCCGACATGGGCGACCTGCGCAAGCAGCTCGAGGCAGCGGTCGAGGCCGGCGCGCAGCGCAAGGTCGTCGTCACTGACGGCGTCTTCTCGATGGACGGCTCCTACGCTCCTCTGGACGAGATCTGCGACCTGGCCGACGAGTTCAACGTCCTTGTCCTCGTTGACGACTCGCACGCCGTCGGCTTCGTCGGCGACGGGGGCCGCGGCACGCCAGAGCTCTTCGGCGTGCAGGACCGCGTCGACATCATCACCGGCACGCTCGGCAAGGCGCTCGGCGGCGCGTCCGGCGGGTACGTCAGCAGCCACCAGGAGGTCGTCGACCTGCTCCGGCAGCGCTCGCGTCCGTACCTGTTCTCCAACTCCGTGGCCCCGGCCGTCGTCGCCGGGTCGAGGGCTGCGCTCGACCTCGTCGCCTCATCCGGCGAGAAGCGAGAAGCCCTTCGCCGCAACACTGCTCTCTTCGACGAACTGATGCGCGCGGCCGGCTTCGACGTGCTGCCGGGCACGCACCCGATCCGCCCGATCATGTTCCCCGGCGAGGACGGCGCGCGGCGGGCCGCCGACATCGCCGACCACATGCTCGGCCACGGCGTCTACGTCATCGCCTTCAGCTTCCCGGTCGTGCCGCGGGGCAAGGCGCGCATCCGGGTGCAGCTGTCCGCGGCCCACTCCGAGGACGACGTCCGCGCGTGTGTCGACGCGTTCATCGCGGCCCGGGACGCGGTCGGCTGAGAACAAGAGGAGGCCGTATGCCGCTGAGCTCGCTTGCGCAGTCGTCGCCGGGTCGCGTGGGTGGCCTGGTGGAGCGACTCACCCCTGGCTACTTCGCGTTGGTCATGGCGAGCGGCATCATCTCGATCGGACTGGGGCTCACCGGGTTCCGCGTTCTCTCGGTCCTGCTCTTCACGGTCTGCATCGTCGCCTACGTCGTGCTGCTCGGGCTCAACCTGTGGCGGTTCGCGTCGTTCCGGCACGCCATGGTCGAGGACTTCAAGGACCCGAAGCGGGCGTTCGGGTTCTTCACGTTCGTGGCCGGTACCAACGTCCTCGGTGCGCGAGCAGCCGCCGAGGGCTGGTACTCGCTGACGGCCTGGTTGCTCGTCGTCTCGTTCAGCGTCTGGCTGGTTCTCGGGTACGTGATCCCGTGGAGCGCGGTGCTCAGTCGAGCGGAGCGGCCGGCGGTGGCGCTCGCCAACGGCACCTGGTTCATCTGGGTCGTGGCGAGCCAGTCGGTCGCGGTGTCGGCCGCAACGCTCGAGGTGGTCATGGAGGATGCCCGAGCCTGGCTGGCCATCCTGGCGGTGCTCTCCTGGTCGGTCGGCGTCTTCCTCTATGCGGCCTCGGCGATCATCGTGGCCCTGCGGATCATGCTCTACGAGCTCGACCCGAAGGACTTCGACCCGCCGTACTGGGTGGCGATGGGGGCCGTGGCCATCACCGTGGTCGCGGGCGCGCGCATCGTCGAGATGGAGTCGGCGCCGATGGCGGACGCGACGCAGGGGCTGGTGGCCGGGCTGTCGGTCGTGTTCTGGGCCTTCGCGACCTGGCTCATCCCGGTGCTCGTTGCCGCGGGGGTCTGGCGCCACTACGTCCGCAAGGTGCCGCTGGTCTACGTCCCCACGCTCTGGAGCATCATCTTCCCCCTGGGCATGTACGCCGTGGCCGGCATCTACCTGGGACGGGCCGATCGGCTGCCGATCGTCGAGGCGATTGGGTCCAGCTGGCTCTGGGTCGCGGTCACTGCCTGGCTGCTCGTCTTCATCGCGATGACCCGCAGCGTCGGCACCGCCCTGGTCCGCCCCGACCGGACCTGAACCGCGGCCGGTGCGGCTAGGCCCGCGGGATGTCGTGGAGCCAGGGACGGCTCAGGTCGAACGAGCGGCCCGAGATCTCGTCGACCCGGATGGCGACGACCACCGTCTTGGGGCTCGGCACCCAGGGGCGGATCGGCAGCTGCTCGACGACGTAGGCGTCCTGCCCCTCGAGGATGCGGGCCCGGCCCCGGATGATGACACTCGTCGCGCGGTCGTCGACGATCTCGTCGACCTCGAAGGCGACGTCGGGATTCGCCGTGACACCGAAGACCTTGCTGCCCTCGCTCGTGATGAAGATGATCCGGTCCTCGGCGTCCACGGCGTAGTTGATCGGGGCGATGTGAACCTCGCCGACGAGATGGAAGGCGAGCCGACCGAACTCCCGGGCCCGGAGGAAGTCCCAGGACTGTTCAGGGTGCAGGACGTGCGTCGGGCCGTCGTCCTCGATCTCGTACATCTCAGTCTCCCTCGTTGGTGGCCGGCTCCCGGATCTTCAGGTACTACTCAGTGTAGTAGTCACTCACGCGCTCCACCGGACCCGTGCGAGGTGGATCACCGGCTCGGTCACAGCGTAGTGAGGAGGGCCACCTCCGCGGTCTCCGGGCGTCGGTGGGATTGACTGTCCTCATGGACTTCGCCAGCTCCTACGCCCACGGCTTCGCCCGAGTCGCTGCCTGCACCCTGCCGGTCGCGGTGGCAGACCCGGCCCGCAACGCCGACGCCGTTCTCGAGCAGGCCCGAGCCTGCAGCGACGAGGGAGTGGCGGTCGCCATCTTTCCGGAGCTGTGCCTCACCGGCTACGCGATCGACGACCTGCTCCTCCAGGACCCCCTGCTCGACGCCGCCGAGGAGGCGATCGCCCGACTCGTCGAGGCGTCCGCCGACCTCCTGCCGGTGCTCGTCGTCGGCGCCCCGCTCGTCCGGGGCGCCCGAGTCTTCAACTGCGCCGTCGTCATCCACCGCGGCGCGATCCTCGGAGTCGCGCCCAAGGCCTACCTGCCGACGTACCGGGAGTTCTACGAGCGGCGGCACTTCGGTGCCGGAGACGACCAGCGGGGCCAGACCATCGAGGTGGCCGGGTGGTCGGTCCCGTTCGGGACGGACCTGCTCTTCCGCGCGACCGACCTCGAGGGGTTCGTCCTCGGCGTCGAGGTGTGCGAGGACATGTGGATCCCGGTGCCGCCGAGCGCCGAGGCGGCGCTCGCGGGGGCGACCATCCTCGTCAACATCTCCGGCTCACCCATCACCGTGGGCCGGGCCGAGGACCGCCACCTGCTCTGCCGGAGCGCCTCGGTCCGCTGTCTCTCCGCCTACCTCTATGCCGCCGCTGGCGAGGGTGAGTCGACGACCGACCTGTCCTGGGACGGACAGACGATGATCTACGAGCGGGGGATGCTCCTGGCCGAGACCGAGCGCTTTCCCGACGGGCCGCGGCGCTCGGTCGCCGACATCGACCTCGACATGCTGCGCCAGGAGCGGATGCGGATGGGGACGTTCGACGACAACCGGCGCACGCTGACGGACCGCGTCTCGGGCTTCCGGACCGTCGAGTTCGAGGTCGGCCCCCCCGGCGGCGACATCGGCCTGATGCGCAAGGTCGACCGCTTCCCGTTCGTTCCGGACGACGCGGCGCGCCTCGCCCTCGACTGCTACGAGGCGTACAACATCCAGGTGTCGGGGCTCGAGCAGCGGCTCCGGGCCATCGGCCAGCCGCGCATCGTCATCGGGGTCTCGGGCGGCCTCGACTCGACGCACGCGCTGATCGTGGCGGCCAAGGCGATGGATCGCCTCGGACGACCGCGCAGTGACATCCTCGCCTTCACGATGCCGGGCTTCGCCACCTCCGCCCACACGAAGAACAACGCGATCCGGCTCATGGAGTCGCTCGGGGTGACGTGGGAGGAGCTCGACATAAGGCCCGCCGCGACGGAGATGCTCAAGGGGATGGACCACCCGTTCGCCCGGGGCGAGGAGGTCTACGACGTCACCTTCGAGAACGTCCAGGCCGGGATGCGCACCGACTTCCTCTTCCGGATCGCGAACCAGCGCGGCGGCATCGTGCTGGGCACCGGAGACCTGTCCGAGCTCGCCCTCGGGTGGTCCACCTACGGGGTGGGCGACCAGATGTCGCACTACGGCGTCAACGCCGGCGTCCCGAAGACCCTGATGCAGCACCTCATCCGGTGGGTCGTGTCCTCCGCTCAGTTCGAGGAGCACGTCAACGCGACGCTGCTCTCCATCCTCGCGACGGAGATCACGCCCGAGCTCATCCCGGCCAAGGAGGGGGAGAAGCCGCAGTCGACCCAGGCCCAGATCGGGCCCTACTCGCTCCAGGACTTCAACCTCTACCACGTGCTGCGATGGGGCTACCGCCCGTCAAAGATCGCCTTCCTCTCCTGGCACGCCTGGCACGATGCAGAGTCCGGGGACTGGCCGGCCGGCTATCCCGCTGCGGAGCGTGCGGAGTATGACCTCGCGACCATCCGGCGCTGGCTCGAGGTGTTCCTCCGGCGGTTCTTCGCCAACCAGTTCAAGCGGTCGGCGCTGCCCAACGGCCCCAAGGTCGCAGCGGGTGGCTCCCTCTCGCCGCGAGGTGACTGGCGGATGCCCTCGGATGCCTCGGGGGCGGCGTGGCTCGACGAGCTCGACGCCAACGTGCCTGACGCCTGACCACCCATCGAAAGAGCAGTTCGTCCCGCCTGCATCGCTGACCCCCACCCATCGAAAGAGCAGTTCGTCCCGCCCCGGCATGGCTGACTCCGGCCGCGAGCCGAAGGAGGGCGGACGAACTGCTCTTTCGATGTGGGCCGGGTTGCTACGGTCAGGGCATGAGTGGACAACCTGACGAGTCCGACATCTCCCAGCGCGCCGAGCTGCTCCCCGAGGAGCAAGCGGTGGGCAGCGACGATCCCGAGGCTCAGGCCGCGGCCATCCTCGACGAGTCGAGCGAGCGCACCGAGTATCCGGAGGAGACCCGGCGGGAGTCGACCCAGACGCCAGACTGATCCGTCCTCCCGGGTGACCCGCGGTCGGCGGACCTCAGGCGAGGGCCTGCCGGAGCAGGGTCACCAAGGCGTCGAGCTGGACCGTGTCGGTGTTCGACACTTCGACGTCACTGCCATCGAGGGCGCGCGCCGCGAGCCCCTGCTTGGCGTCGATGAGCTCGGCGATGCGTGAGTCGACGGTTCCCGCTGCGAGGATCCGCCACGCCGTGACGGGCTCGTCCTGACCGATGCGGTGCACGCGGTCGATCGCCTGCTGCTGCTCCGCGGCCGTCCACGAGAGCTCGCTGAGCACGACGTTCGACGAGGCGTGCAGGTTGACGCCGACGCCGGCCGCGAGCAGGGAGCACACCGCCACCGAGACCTCGGGGTCCTTCTGGAAGGCGTCGACCGCCTCCTGTCGCTGCTTGGCGGTCTGGTCACCCCGGATGGAGACGGTCCGCAGCCCGGCGTCCGCCAGGATCCGTTCGGCCTTGTCCATGACGTCGATGTGCTTGGCGAAGAAGACGACCTTGCCGACGGAGTGGGACAGCTGCGCCGCGTAGTCGGCGGCGAGGGACGCCTTGGCCTGCCCGATGCGTCGGACGAGGGTGAAGACGTTCTCGCCGGTGCCCTCGCCCGACGGCGCCTTGAGCTCCGCCATCGCGACCCGACGGAGCAGTGCCTCGTCGGGCTCGCCGTCGACCTCGTGGCCGTGGCCCTCGGCGAGCTGGGCTCGGTATCGGCGGGCCAGTCGCTCACCCAGGGCCCGCTCGGCCCGCTCGATGGAGCGGCCGGCCTCGTCGTCGAGCTCGACGGTGATGTCGGCGATCCGCTTGTCCGGCAGGTCGCTCGCCACGTCGACCTTGCGTCGCCGGACGATGCCCATGTCGATGACGGCCTGCCGGGCCTCGGGATAGAACGCTCGGTCCATCGGGGTGTAGCCGGTCTCGTCGAGGCGCCGGACGATGTCGGCGACCGGCTTGCCGTCCTTGATCCAGCCGAGGAACCGCCAGATCGCGTCGAAGTCCTTGACGTCGTTGATCAACGGCGTGCCGGTCAGGGCCATGAGGAGCGGGTTGCCGCCCGGAGCCGACGCGCGCAGCCGATCGGCCAGGGCGAGGACCTGCTGCGACCGCTGTGACTGGATGTTCTTGATGAAGTGCGCCTCGTCGACGACCATCGACCGGAAGCCGAAGGTGGACAGCCAGCCGAAGTGCCGGTCGAGGATGGCGTAGTTGACCACGAAGACGTCCGCGAACGCGTCCACGTCCTCGCCGTCACCGTGGATCACGGTCACCCGGCGCTGCGGGGTCCAGTGCTCGACCTCGCGCGCCCAGTTGATCTTCACGACGTTGGGGACGACCGCCAGCATGGGATAGGCGTCGGCGACCGACGCGGCCAGCACGGACTGGGCCGTCTTGCCGAGTCCGGGCTCGTCCGCGAGGAGGAAGGTCCGGTGGCCCTGCTGCACCGCCTGGAGGAAGCGTGACTGGTGCACCATGAGCTGCGAGCCGGGCGGGGAGAAGCGGTCGATGCGCGGCTTCGGCGGCAGGTCTATCGACGCGGCCTCGCCACCGGACCCCTGCTCGAAGGCGCGGTAGAGCGGTCCGAGCAGCTCCCAGCCCGTCAGGCGCCCGACGTACTCCTGACGGTGGGCGGCGGAGACATCGGGGGCGAGGAACGGGTTGGCCCGCACGCGAGCCGGCACTGACTGGGGGGTGACCTGCTTGGCCGCGAGCTCAGGGGGGATGACCGACTGGACCGGCTCGGGCCGCGTGATGACGAGGTCCTCCGGAGCCAGCTCGGCACCGGACTCGAGCAGCCAGTCGCGGCGCATCTGCTGCGCGGCGGGGCCGGGCTTCGCCGCGGGGTCGAGGAGGGCGAGCAGGCTGGTGTCGCGAGCCGCGATCTGGGCGAGGATGCCGGCGATGCCGTCGAGTCGCTTCAGCAGGTCGGCCCGGAGCCCTCCGGGTATCGGGGCGTCCTTGACCCGCGCTCGCTCGGCCCGCATGAGCAGGGCGACGACCTGGAACTTGGTCCGGTTCGTCGGCGTGGCCCGTCCCTTTGAGGTGACTCGGGCCTCCACCTCGCGCACCCGCCGCGCGAGGATGGGGATGATCGGGGCCGGGTCGTCCTCTCGCTGGGTCGACCGGGAGCGTGACGGGCCGTTCGTGCCTGCAGGACCGGCAGCGCTCGCGGAGCTGGTGGCGGACCGTTGGCGGACTCGCGTGGGCATCTTCCTCCTGGTGATGCGATGTGCGTGCCGTCCCGACGCGGTAGCCCTGAGCAGCGGGGTCACACCGAAGGTTCGGCTCTCGGGTGGCACAGCCAGCCCGATGTCCACACGTGCGTCGAGATCGATCCCAGCGAATGCCGATGGGGCCGAATGGCCGGGAATCCGGGTCGACGTCCACGCTCTCTGGACGCGTCGAGTTTACCCCACCCGCGCACCGGCACAGCGACTCAGTCGCTTTTCAGGCGAGCGTGGTGCCCACCAGCGCGCCGATGAGATAGGTGACGCCCATGGCGAGCAGCCCGCCAGTCACGGTGCGGACCACGGGGCGCAGCCGTGGGCTGTGTCCCAGGCGGGCGCCGAGCCAGCCGGTGAGGGCCAGCGCGAGCACGACGCTGACCACCGTGACCCAGGTGCGCAGCTGGGCCGGGGCGAAGGTGATCGTCACCATGGGCAGCACCGCCCCGGTGGTGAAGGCCGCCATCGAGGCCCAGGCCGCATGCCACGGGTTGGTCAGCGCGTCGGGGTCGATACCGAGCTCCACCTCGGCGTGCGCGGCCAGGGCGTCGTGCGCAGTGAGCTCGCGGGCGACGTCCGCGGCGAGGGGTCGGCTGATCCCCTTGGCCTCGTACAGCTGGGTCAGCTCCTCGAGCTCGCCGTCGGGATCCTCGCGCAGCTCGTGGCGTTCGAGCTGGAGCAGGGAGCGCTCCGAGTCCCGCTGGGTGCTGACCGAGACGTACTCTCCGGCCGCCATCGAGATCGCACCGGCGACGAGCGCGGCCAGCCCGGCGATCATGATGGCAGCCTTGTCACTCGTCGCCCCGGCCACGCCGACGACGACGCCGGCGGTCGACACGATCCCGTCGTTGGCTCCGAGAACGGCGGCCCGGAGCCAGTTGATTCGCGAGCCCATCGTGTCGTCGTGCGGCTCGTCGCGGCCCTGGTCGTCCAGCTCGTCGGACTGGTCAGGCGGGGTGGGCTGCTGGGGCTCGTCGGGCACACGTGTCGTCACGCCCTGATCTTGGCACTCCTCAGGCGCCCGGTCCGCGAACCGGCCCGGCGGGAGTGACGTCGGGCGGGGAAGGGGACAGCAGGCTCACAGAAATCACACAGGAAAGTGCTGGTCAAGGCACAGGGCTGGGGAGTTCGATGAGTCCCATGACCAACCAGGGCAAGACGTCGGCTGCCAGACTTCAGCGCCTCGACGGGTCTGCCGTCCGCGTGCTCGTCGTCGACGACGAGCCCAACCTCACCGAGCTGCTCGGCATGGCGCTGCGCTACGAGGGCTGGGAGGTCCGGGCGGCTGCCACCGGGATGCAGGCGGTCCGGGCGGCCCGCGAGTTCGACCCCGACGCGGTCGTCCTCGACATGATGCTGCCGGACTTCGACGGGCTCGAGGTGCTGCGTCGGATGCGAACCGACAACCCGAACGTCCCGGTGCTCTTCCTCACGGCCAAGGACGCCGTCGAGGACCGGGTCTCGGGGTTGACCGCTGGTGGGGACGACTACGTCACCAAGCCCTTCTCCCTGGAGGAGGTCGTCGCCCGGGTCCGCGCCCTGATGCGCCGGACGACGATGTCGGTCAGCTCATCGGACTCGGTGCTCGTCGTGGGGGACCTGACGCTCGACGAGGACAGCCACGAGGTCTACCGGGCCGGCGAGGAGATTCACCTCACGGCGACCGAGTTCGAGCTGCTCCGCTACCTCATGCGCAACCCCCGGCGGGTCCTGTCCAAGGCGCAGATCCTCGACCGGGTCTGGAACTACGACTTCGGGGGCCAGGCGAACGTCGTCGAGCTGTACATCTCCTACCTTCGCAAGAAGATCGACGCCGGGCGCGACCCGATGATCCACACGATGCGAGGAGCCGGCTATGTCCTCAGACCAGCCGTCTGAGGCCACGTCCACCCCTGCTCCGACGGCCACCCGCGACACGGCCACCCGCGACACGGCCGACCGAGCGCGCGCCGTCCTCGGCACGGTGCGCGCGCGGATCCGGCCGCTGTCGACCTGGACGCTCCGGGCCAAGCTGATGGCCGCCATGCTGGCCCTCTTCACCGTCCTCAGTCTTGCCACCGCAGCGGTCACGGTGGCCGCGCTCAACCAGCACCTCGTCGCCCAGGTCGACGAGCAGCTGCGCGCCTCGATGCACGCGCCGCGGATGATGGACAACGACATGAGGCGGGGTGGTCCGGGAGCCGACAGCCTCGTCGCCCAGTTCACCCCCGGCTCGGCCCTCGGCTGGGTCCTCTCGCCGGAGCGGGACACCAAGCTCGGCGGCACCGCCCTGGCCGCGATCACCGCGGCCGACCTCGGCTCGACCCCCCGCACCGTCGACCTCGGTGGCGCTCTCGGGCGCTTCCGCATGGTGGCCGAGCAGGTCAACCTGCGCAGCGGCAACGACCTCGTCCCCGTCACCCTGGTCGTCGGGCTCTCGATGGCGCCCACGGATGCGACCCTCGCCCGGATGGTCCTCATCGCGGCCTCGAGCGTCGCGGCCGGCGTCCTCCTCGTCGGTGGGCTCGGCACGTGGATCGTCCGGCGGAGCCTCGAGCCGTTGCGCCGGGTGGCCGACACGGCGACGCGCGTCTCGCGGATGCCCCTGCACCAGGGCCAGGTGCAGCTCGTCGAGCGCGTGGCACCCGAGGACACCGACACCCGGACCGAGGTGGGGCAGGTCGGGGCGGCGTTCAACGAGATGCTCGACCACGTGGACGAGGCCCTGAACGCGCGCCATCGGAGCGAGCAGCGCGTGCGCCAGTTCGTCGCGGACGCGTCACACGAGCTGCGCACCCCCCTCGCGTCGATCAAGGGCTACGCCGAGCTGTCGAGGCGGGAGCCGGACGCCCTGCCCGAGTCCGTCACGCACGCCATGAGCCGGATCGAGTCGGAGGCCGGGCGGATGGGCTCCCTCGTCGAGGACCTGCTCCTGCTGGCGCGGCTCGATGCCGGTCGCCCGCTCGCGTCCGAGCCCGTCGACCTGTCGATGCTCGTCGTCAACGCGGTGAGCGACGCGCACGCGGCCGCGCCGGACCACCGGTGGGACCTCGACCTGCCGCCCGACCCGGTCGAGGTGCGCGGCGACTCGGCCCGCCTGCACCAGGTCGTCGCCAACCTGCTGGCCAACGCCCGCACCCACACTCCCGCCGGCACGCGGGTCACCACCGCCGTCAGGCCCGAGGGCGACCGGGTGCGGATCTCCGTCCACGACGACGGTCCGGGGGTACCGATCGACCTCCAGCCCAACGTGTTCGAGCGGTTCGCCCGCGGGGACAACGCGCGCACCCGGGCCGGGGGGAGCACCGGCCTCGGCCTGTCGATCGTCGCGGCCGTGACCCGGGCGCACGGCGGGCGGGTGGAGCTGTCGAGCCGTCCGGGGGACACGACGTTCGCCTTCGTGCTGCCCACGTCCTGACCCGCCGGAGCGGGACCGCGCGGCCCCGGGGGAGCGAGCCCAGCGGCATACGGCCTGGGTTCAGTCGTGGTCCTCGGGGGCCGCGCACGGTTCCCACCACGCCTCAGCCGACCCCGCGAACCCGACGCCCTCGCCCAGGGAGATGCGGCCGCCCGGCCGCGGTGTCAGCAGGGAGACGGCGTGCTCGTCGGCGCAGCGGCGGGCCCATCTGATCGGCTCGGACCACCAGTGCATGGCGAGGTTGAACGTCGCCCAGTGGACCGGCAGCAGGGCCGAGCCCGTGGCGTCCCCGCGGTTGACGTCGATGTGGGCGCGGACCGCCTGGGCGGGGTCGAGGTGGATGTCCGGCCAGTGCTCGCTGTAGGCCCCGACGGGGATCACGGTCAGGTCGAAGGGGCCGAGGTCGCGACCGATGTCCTCGAAACGGTGGGTCGGGCCGGAGTCCCCGGCGAAGTAGACGGCGTGCCGGGGACCGCGCAGGGCCCACCCGGCCCAGAGGGTCTGGTTGCGGACGAGGCCCCGGCCCGAGAAGTGCCTCGCCTCCGTGCACGTCACGACGAGGCCGCCGACCGTCGTCGCCTCGCGCCAGTCGAGGGCCGTGATCCGCTCCGCAGGAACGCCCCAGGTCTCCAGGTGGAGGTCGACGCCCAGGGGAACGACGTAGTGCGGGCGATGGGTGCGCTCCAGCTCAGCGATGGTGGGCTCGTCGAGGTGGTCGTAGTGGTCGTGGCTGATGAGCACCGCGTCCAGCGGTGGCAGCGCGGCCACGGTGCACGGGACGGGATGGAGCCGACGCGGTCCGACCAGGCCGGAGGGCGACACCCGGTCACCGAACACGGGATCCAGGAGGAGGCGGTGTCCGTCGAGCTCGACCAGGCTCGACGCGTGGCCGAGCCAGGTGACGGCGAGGTCGGCGGCCGCGTCCGGCCACTCCGGCCGCTCGACCGGGATGGTGCCCTGCGGGCGACCGCGGCCGCGCGCTTGATACGCGGCGACCGCCGGGTGGCCCAGCCCCTCACCCTCGGGTGCCGGGACCCAGTGGGTGGGCTCGTGCGACCGGAACTGGCCGTCCCGGTAGTGCGCCGACGACCGCACCCGGTCACGCAGCGCCGTCGTCGGGGCCCCGAGCCGACGCAGGATCGGGAACCGTCTGCCGGACCTGGCGGCCGCAGTCCTGAGCATGGTCACGGGCCACGGTAACCCGCCTGCCCCGAACCGTCCCCCCGAGGGCCGCTCAGTCACGGTCCTCGGGTGCCGAGCACTCGTCCCACCACGGGTCGGCGTACGTGGCGGCGACCACGTCGGGCTCGGCCTCGGTCAGGTCGACGCGGTCGCCGAGGCGCGGAGAGACCACGGGGACATCGGCCGCGGCAGCGGCGCGGCGAACCCGGCGCATCGGCTCGGCCCACCAGTGCATCGCGAGGTTGAACGTCGCCCAGTGGACCGGGAAGAGCACCGACGTGCGGGCCGCGGTCGCGGCGCGCCGGGCCGTCGTGGTCGTCTCGCCCTCCTCGTGGGTGCCGCCCGGGGTGTCGATCCGCTGGTCTCCCTCGATGAAGCCGTCCGCCACGCCCGCAGCGTCTGCCGTCACCGCCCGGGCCGCGCTGCCGATGCGGTTGACGTCGCGGTGCGCCGCCACGGTCTGCTCCGGCTCCAGGTGCAGGTCCGGCCAGAACGGGTCGTAGGCCCCGATGGGCAGGAGCGTGACGTCGAACGGACCGAGGTCGGCCCCGATGTGGGCGAAGCGCTTCGACGTCCCGGAGTCGCCCGCGTAGTAGGCGGAGTGACGCGGGCCGTGCATCGCCCAGCCGGCCCAGAGCGTCTGGCTGTCGACGAGGCCACGGCCCGAGTTGTGGCGCGCCTCGGTGCAGGTCAGGCGCAGCCCGGACAGCTCGGTGGACTCGCGCCAGTCGAGCGCGGTGATGCGGTCCGCGGGCACGCGCCAGGCCCGCAGGTGGAAGTCGACGCCGAGGGGCACGACGTAGTGCGGGCGATGAGTGCGCTCCAGCGTCGCGATCGACGGTGTGTCCAGGTGGTCGTAGTGGTCGTGCGAGATGAGCACGACGTCGACGCCGGGCAGGTCCTCGATCGGCCCCGGCACCGGGTGCAGCCGCCGCGGGCCGAAGCGCTCCGAGGGGGAGACCCGCTCACCGAAGACGGGATCGATGAGGATGCGCACCCCGTCGAGCTCGAGGAGGGTCGTGGCGTGCCCGTACCACGTGACCGCGAGGTCGCCCGCTTCCTCAGGGAGCCGAGGGACGACGCTCGGCACCGCGCCGACGGGGCGCCCCCGCCCGTGCACCCGGATGGCCGCGAGGAGGGCGCTCGTCTGCGCGCGCAGCCGGGGTCGCAGCGACGGTTCGTCCGCCTCGAACCGCCGGCTCCGGTAGTTGGGTGAGGTGCGCACTGCAGGGACGATCCGGGTGGGCGAGGCCCCCATCCGGTAGAAGACCTGGAGCACCTCTCGCGCATGGGAGGTGGTCGAGACCGTGGCGATGGTGCGCGAGAGGGCGCGGGCGAACCGCCGGTCCGAGGTGGCCAGACTGCGCATGACACTCCTTGCGGTCGGAGCCGCGCAGCCGCGCGGACATCTCCATTCTGGGGGCGGCCCGGCCGGAAAGGCGCAAGCCGGCGAGATCGCCCGATGGAGCGGCGTGCAGCCCCACGTCTGTGACGTCACGCTGGCCTTGACATGGTGTCTCAATGGTGTCAGTGTGGTGCGCATGGACCTCACGGAGCACGTCGACACCCTTCGACAGGACCTCACCCGCGCGGCCGCCGCGATGGGCCCGGACACCGAGCAGGTCGCGCAGCGGCTGGCCATCGCCCTGGACTCGAGCGTGCGCCTCGCCCTCATGGCTGCCCTGTCCCACGCCGCGGCCGACATCACGAACGCCATGGACGGGGTCTCGGTCGAGGTGCGTCTCCAAGGCAGGGAGCCGGTCTTCGTGGTCGTCGGCTCCGGCCCCCCGATCCCGGCCGACGACACGACGGCGATCCGGACCGACGACACCACCGCCGTGCCGGTCGACGAGGAGGGCGCCGAGACGGCGCGGATCACGCTGCGCCTGCCCGAGGCGCTCAAGGCGCGGGCGGACGAGCTCGCCACGGGCCGTGGTCAGTCCCTCAACACGTGGATCGTCAACGCCGTCCGGGCCGCGACCCTGCCAGGTCCGACTGTCGACGCCGGCGGGCCGTGGGGGCTCGGGCCCGGGGCCCCCGGGCGCAACCGCTCGTCCAACAAACGGGTCCAGGGCTGGGTCCGTTGATCCGCTCCCACACCACCACACCACCCACACCAGTAGGGGATCCATCATGAGCACCCTCGAGAACCACTTCGAGACGACCGGACCGATCAGCCTCAAGGTCGAGCAGCTCGTCGGCGACGTGACCCTCACCGCCACGGACGACCCGACGACGACGATCCGGCTCACGCCGCACGGTCGCGCCGGGGAGGACCTCGCCCGGCGCTTCACCGTCGAGGCACGGGGGAACGACGTCGTCGTCCTGGCGCCGCGCAAGGAGTCCTTCATCGGACTGCCCTTCAAGGGGTCCGTCGACGTCGAGGTGGACCTGCCCTCCTCCAGCACCGTCGACGTCCGGACCGGTTCCGGCGACATCCACGGCTCCGGCCTGCTCGCCGACGTCCAGGCCGCGACGGGGTCCGGTGACATCTCCTTCCACGAGGTCGCGGAGGCCAACCTGAAGTCAGGGTCCGGCGACCTTGCCGTCCAGATGGCCCGGGCGGGGGTCCGGGCCAAGACCGGATCCGGGGATGTCGTCGTCGGCCAGTCGGGCGGGCGGGTCGACGTGGCGTCCGGCAGCGGCGCCGTCCACGTGCGCCGGGCCGACGCCGAGGTCAAGGCCAAGACCGGCTCCGGAGACGTCGTCATCAAGACCTCGGTCGCCGATCTCGACCTCATGACCGGCACGGGGGACATCGAGCTCGGCGGCATCCACGGGGGCGCGGTCAAGGTACGCACCGGCACCGGAGACGTGACCATGGCCGTCGCCCACGGGGTCGCGGCCTACCTCGACCTCAACACCGTGACCGGAGAGGTCGACGTCGACCTCCACCAGGTGGACGGGCCCGGTGACGCGGAGGCCCGCACGAGCCTGGCCGTCCAGTCCGGCAGCGGCGACATCCACGTCGCGAGGGCTCGGGCCAGCATCGCCTGAGCGCCGCCGGCCGTCAGCCCCGCAGCCGCACGGTCTGCCCAACCACCCTCCGCTGCCCTGACAATGTCGGGGTGTACGTACCCCACTTCAACGCGATGGACGCCGCCGCGGCCTCCGACTTCCTCGACGCCCACCCGGCCGGCCACCTCGTCACGGTCGGCCCGGACGGCCGCCCGGACGTGACGCTCCTGCCCCTCGTGGTCGAGGACGGCCGCGTCCTCGCCCATCTCGCCCGGGCGAACGAGCACTGGCGACGCATCGCCGCGGGCTCGCCGGGAGTCATCGTCGTGACCGCCGCCGACGCCTACATCTCGCCGAGCTGGTATCCCTCGAAGGCGGAGCACGGCCGGACCGTCCCGACGTGGAACTACAGCGAGGTCCAGCTGAGCGGCGCTGTCACCGTGCACGACGACGTCGAGTTCGTCCGCGACGTCGTCACCCGCCTCACCCACCGCCACGAGGACCACCGCGCCGAGCCGTGGGCGGTCACCGACGCGCCCGAGCGCTACGTCGAGGGCCAGCTCCGGGCCGTCGTCGGCGTCGAGCTGCGGGTCGAGGTGGTCTCGGCGAAGGCGAAGCTCAGCCAGAACCGGTCGCCGGCCGACCGCGAGGGGGCGATCGCCGGGCTCGAGGCCGAGCCGGGGCCCGCGGCGCACGAGGTCGCCCGAGCGATGCGAGCGGTCCTCGGGGACTGAGCCCGGCGGCATACGACAGCTCCCAAGGGCGGCAGGCTGTCGGCTCGTCCCCCTATCGTCGGACCATGACGGTCATTGGCGCTGACGGGCTGGCGCGCCCTGCGTGGGCTTCGGTGGACCCGCTGCTCATGGAGTACTACGACACCGAGTGGGGCATGCCGGTCCGCGACGAGCAGGGACTCTACGAGCGGATCTGTCTCGAGGGCTTCCAGGCGGGCCTGTCGTGGGCGACGATCCTGCGCAAGCGGCCGAGCTTCCGGGCCGCCTTCGCCGACTTCGACCCCGACGCGGTCGCGGACTTCGGCGAGGACGACGTCGAGCGGCTCATGCAGGACACGGGCATCGTCCGCAACCGGATGAAGATCAACGCGACGATCCAGAACGCCCGCGCGACGGTGGCGCTGCGCCAGGACGGCGGGCTGGTCGACCTCGTCTGGGGGTTCCGACCGGTCGCCACGCCGAGACCACATGAACAGTCCGACGTGCCGACCGTGTCCGCCGAGTCCAAGGCTTTGTCGCGAGCCTTGCGCAAGAAGGGGTTCGCGTTCGTGGGGCCGACGACGATGTTCGCCCTGATGGAGGCGGTGGGCATCGTCGACACGCACCTCGTGACGAGCCACCGGCGCGGCACGTCGAGGGTGTGGCCGGGATAGGTGTCCGTCAGAGGTAGTCCTCGTAGGCCACCAGGTCGAGGACGCCGTTGCCGGACAGGCCGATGACGATCGTCTCGTCGGCCGTGGCGGCCCGGGCATGGGCCATGGCGGCAGCGAGGGCGTGGGTTGACTCCGGGGCGGGGATGATGCCCTCGGCCCGGGCGAACTCGATCCCGGCGCGGAAGGCGTCGTCCTGCTCGACCGCCGTCGCGGACAGCAGACCCAGCTCGAGCGCATGCGACACCATCGGCGCCATGCCGTGGTAGCGCAGCCCACCGGCATGGATGGGCGGCGGCACGAAGTCCTTGCCGAGAGTGTGCATCTTGAGCAGGGGCGTGAGGCCTGCGACGTCGCCGTGGTCGTAGCGGTACTCGCCCTGTGTGAGCGACGGGCAGGCAGCCGGCTCGCAGGCGACGACCTTCGTCGTCGCGCCGTCACGGAGGTTGCGGCCGATGAACGGAAACGACAGACCGGCGAGGTTGGAGCCGCCGCCCGCGCAGGCGAATACGACGTCGGCAGTCTCACCGATGGAGTCGAGCTGCTCGAGCGCCTCGATCCCGATGACGCTCTGGTGGAGCAGGACGTGGTTGAGCACGCTGCCGAGCGCGTAGTGGGCGTGCGGGTCCTGGGCGGCCACCTCGACCGCTTCGGAGATCGCCATCCCGAGCGAACCGGTCGTGTCGGGGTCGGCCGCGAGCATGGCGCGTCCGGACTCCGTGAGGTCGGACGGGGACGGGTGGCAGACACCGCCGTAGGTCTCCATCTGGAAGCGACGGTAGGGCTTCTGGTCGTAGGAGGCCCGAACCTGCCACACCTCGCACTCGAGCCCGAGCAGCGAGCAGGCGAGGGAGAGCGAGGCGCCCCACTGGCCGGCGCCCGTCTCGGTCGTGAGCTTGGTCGTGCCCTCGACCGCGTTGTAGTAGGCCTGCGCGACAGCGGTGTTCGGCTTGTGCGACCCGGCTGGGCTGACACCCTCGTACTTGTAGAAGATCCTGGCGGGCGTGCCGAGGAACCGCTCCAGGCGGTCCGCGCGGATGAGGGGGGACGGCCGCCACCGGGCGTAGATCTCGCGGATCGTCTGGGGGATCTCCACCCAGCGCTCGGTCGTCACCTCCTGCTGGATCAGGGCCATCGGGAAGAGAGGGGCCAGGTCCTCGGGCCCGAGCGGCTGCTGGGTGCCGGGGTGCAGGGCCGGCGGGCACGGCTCGGGCAGGTCGGCCGCGAGGTTGTACCAGTGCGTGGGCACCGTGGAGGGAACGACGGTACCCGTGGGCTCGGTGAGCGGCTGGCTGGACCTGACCTCGGTCATGGGAACTCCTCGGTTCTGGTGCTGGGGCCGACGGCGAGATGACCGTCAGCACCCAGGCCACCACCGCCGCGAGGCTAGCCGAGCGCCGCGGGCCAGGGGAGTGCCGTATCACCTGTCGACGGCTTGGCGCTCTGACTACGCTGACGGCATGGGATTCCCCGAGAACGTCCTCGCCCAGGGCGAGCGGGTCGAGCGCAGCATCCACCCGCACTGGCTCACCGTCGCCGGTCCCGTGCTTCTCGGCCTGGTGCTCGCTGCCGGAGCGGTCCTCGCGGTGGTCACCACCCCGGACGACTCGCAGGGCAACCTGCTGCAGTGGGTGCTCGTCGGCCTTGCCGTGCTCATCGCGGTCCCGGCCGTGCTCGTGCCGTTCCTCCGGTGGCGGACGACGCACTACGTCGTGACGTCGCATCGGGTCATGGTCCGCCGTGGCATCCTGCGCAAGTCGGGCAAGGACATCACCCTCTCGAAGATCACCGACGTCTCGTTCGAGCAGTCGCTCGTCGACCGGATCATCAACTCGGGGTCCTTGCGCATCGAGTCGGCGGGGGACAGCCCCGACGAGCAGCTGCGGAACATCCCGCACAGCAACCACGTCCAGCAGCTGATCAACCGGCTCATCGACGAGGACGACACGCGCCGACGCCTGGTCGCGCAGGGGCGGGCTGCGCACGGACGGCCGGGTTACGAGACGGCTGAGGCGGACGACGCCGATGACCGTATGCCGCTGGGCTCGGACGGGCGCCGACGGGACCGACCCGAGCTGGCCGAGGAGTGACGGGGTGTTCAGGGGTGTGGGCGATGTCACGCATGCAGATTGCTAGGACGTCCTAGAGTTTTGCCATGACGGCGACCATGGACAGCACTCCCGGCGTGACCGAGACCTACCGCGCGGCGCGCGACCTCCTCGTCGAGCTCCGCGAGGACTACGACCGGGCCGTGTCCGAGTTCGCCTTTCCCGACGTCGGCGACCGGTGGAACTGGGCGGTCGACTGGTTCGATGCCGTCGCGCGCGGCAACGACAGGCCCGCGCTGACCATCGTCGAGCAGGACGAGTCGGTGCAGACCCTCACCTTCGACGAGATGGCCCGGCGCTCCGACCAGGTCGCGGCCCACCTCGCGCGGCTCGGGGTCCGCAAGGGCGACAGCGTCGTCCTCATGCTCGGCAACCAGGTCGAGCTGTGGGAGGCGATGCTCGGCGTCATGAAGCTCGGCGCCGTCATCATGCCCACCACCGTCGCAGTCGGTCCGGGGGACCTCGTCGACCGGATGGAGCGCGGAGCCGCCCGAGCCGTCATCACGAACGCGACGGAATGCCACAAGTTCGACGACGTGCCGGGTGACTACCTGCGCATCGCCGTGGGCGCCGACCCGTCCGACCCAGCCGGAGCCGGAGGGCACGCGGGCTGGGAACGGTACTCAGCGGCATACGACCTCGTGGCGGAGCCGGCCGCGCACCCGGGGACCGGACCCGACGACCGCCTGCTCCTCTACTTCACCTCCGGGACGACGAGCAAGCCCAAGCTGGTCGAGCACACCCAGCGCTCCTACCCGGTCGGCCACCTCTCGACGATGTACTGGATCGGCCTGCGCCCCGGCGACGTCCACCTCAACATCTCGAGCCCCGGCTGGGCCAAGCACGCCTGGTCCTCGTTCTTCGCGCCGTGGATCGCCGAGGCGACGATCTTCATCTACAACTACTCGCGGTTCGACCCGGCCGCCCTGCTCCGCGTGCTGCGCACCCACGAGGTCACCTCGCTGTGCGCCCCCCCGACGGTGTGGCGGATGCTCATCAACGCCGACCTGTCCGGCGGTCCCGGCTCGCTCCGCGAGGTCATCGGCGCCGGTGAACCCCTCAACCCCGAGGTCATCGCCCAGGTGGAGAAGGCGTGGGGGATGACGATCCGCGACGGGTTCGGCCAGACCGAGATGACCGCCGCCATCGGCAACACGCCCGGCGCGCGGGTCAAGCCCGGCTCGATGGGCCGGCCCCTGCCCGGGGTTCCCGTCGCCGTCGTCGACCCGTTGACCAACGTCCTCGTCCCTCCGCCCGACGGAGGGGGCCCCGTCGAGGGCGAGATCTGCCTCGACCTGTCGCAGCGGCCCGTCCCCCTCATGACCGGCTACCAGGGCGACCCTGAGCGCAACGCAGCGGCGATGGAGGGCGGCTGGTACCACACGGGCGACGTCGCCTCCGTGGACGACGACGGCTACGTCACCTACGTCGGCCGGACCGACGACGTGTTCAAGGCCAGCGACTACAAGATCAGCCCCTTCGAGCTGGAGTCGGTCCTCATCGAGCACGCCGCCGTCGCCGAGGCGGCTGTCGTCCCGTCGCCGGACCCGGTGCGGCTCGCCGTGCCCAAGGCCTACGTGGCGCTCGTCGCGGGCTACGAGCCCGGCGCGGACGTCGCCCGGTCGATCCTCGCGCACGCCCGCGAGCGGCTCGCGCCGTGGCAGCGGGTCCGCCGGATCGAGTTCTACGAGCTGCCGAAGACGATCTCGGGCAAGATCCGCCGGGTCGAGCTGCGCGGACGCGAGGAGGAGCTGGACGCCACCGGAGCGGCGCAGCCCGCGCTCGAGTGGCGCGACGAGCAGTTCCCCGACCTGCGGGGCTGACGGGGAGCGGGCTCACACCGGAGCGCGGCTGGCCCGCCACTGGAGGGGCCCGAAGCCGGCGACGACGCCCGCCGTGGCGACGGCGGCTCCGATCGCGGCCGGACTGAACCGAGCACCGGCCACCGCGAGCAGACCGACGGTGCCGACCACCCAGGCAACATCGAGGAGCGGCCGCCGAGTTCTTCCGCAGTCGGGCCGAAGCCACGCATCCGCAGCAACCACGGCCCTAGGGAGTGAAGGTCCCCGACGAGGTCGCGGTCGCGCTCCTGAGCGTCGAGGTCGTCACGCTCGCCGGCGTCGAGGTGCTGCCGTCCTCCGGTGACCCCGTCGGGATCTGGCGGAGCGTCGTCTCTGCCAGCGGGCTGCACGTCCGCGGTTGCTCCCCCTCGACCACCGGCGGGCCCGAGGACTCCGGGGACTCCGGCGACCCTGGTGGCGCTGGGGACTCCGGCGACCCTGAGGGCGCTGGGGGCGCTGGGGACGCCGCCTCCGCGGCCCGGGTCTCCTCCGCTCCGCGGGGATCGATCGTGGCGCCGTTGACCACCTGGATGTTGTCGTAGGCAGGTCGACCCTCGATGAGGTTGCGGTAGGTGTAGCGCGTCAGCTGGGTGAGCGCACAGTGGGGGCCGAAGCTGAGCACGTCGAAGGCGTAGGGCTGCCCACGCAGCTCCTCGTCCTCCGTGGCGATGAAGTGGGAGACGACACCGCCTCCGGTGAACGTGCCCACCTGGATCCGCGACCCGTCGAGCACGGACGTGTGGATGTGCCCGTTGAGCAGGACACGGCCGCGGGCGACGCCGGTCGCGGCATACGGCTCATGGGTGAGCACGAGGTCGCTCTCCGGCTCGTCCTCCATCGCCGCGTTGTAGGCGTCGACCGCTGGAGCCTGCTTGCCCGCGGGGTCCTCGCCGTCGTCACCGAAGTAGCGGGGATCGTTGAACCCGGAGAGGCGCAGCCCGTGGAACGACAGCTCCCGGTGGACCCCCTCGGGATCCTGGAGCAGCACGACGTTGGGGACCCGGGCCATCCGCCGGAGCAGGGCCCGGTCGGTGGGCGACGACTGGTCGTGGTTGCCGCTGACGAAGATGTAGGGCACCCCGAGCGACTCGATGCCGCGGAAGATGCCGGCCGCCTCGCCTTCCTGCACCTGCCCGAAGTTGATGATGTCGCCGGTGTCGATGACCGCGTCCGCCCCCTCCTCCTCGACGATGGTGCGCATCAGCGAGTACTGATTGGCGCCGTGGATGTCCGAGACGAGCAGGATGCGGGCCGAGACGACGGGCTGGGTCAGGTCGGCCGGGACGAACTTCTCCTGGAGTGCCTGGGACAGGGCGAGGAGGTTGCGGAGGTAGGGCGTCGCCTGCTCCGCCCGGGACTCGACCCCGGCGAGCAGCCCGGCGTTGCGCTGCACCGTGCCGAGGACACCGGTCGTCGACAGAGCGGCGAACCGTTCGGGCTGGTAGGTGAGGGCGGTGCTGAGGCCGGTGCCGCCGGAGACGACGACGAGCGCCGACGCCACCATGACCAGGTGGATCCCCTCGGGGCGTCGCCGCCGCGCGTAGTGGACGGCGATGGACATCGCGAGCGCGACGACTGCAGCCCCCAGGCCGAAGCGCCAGCCCAGTCCGACCGCGGCCTCGCGGATCGCCGCTGACACCTCCTCGTCGGTCGGCTGGAGCGCGCGGACACTGACCGGCCCGCGGCTGAGCAGGTCGGTGATCTCCTCCCGCACGGACACCGCGACGTCCAGGCCGGGCGCCAGCACGGGCGACGTGAAGGCGAGATCGACGTCGCCGACGATGGTCGGACTGTGGAGGGTGGGCGTGTGTCGGGGGACCGGGTCGAGGCGCAGCGTGGCTCGGTAGTGGGAGGTCTCGACCGTCGTCGGCGACAGGTTCGTCGCCGCGACGCCACCCAGGTAGCAGGCGACGAGGATGGCGACCCAGCGGGCAACGAGGCCGACTCGGGCCCAGCCGGGGTGTCCCGTCGTCAGCGGCATGGTGGCACCCGCACCAGCGGTCAGAGGTACTGGCCGGTGGGTCCGGGCTCGCCGCCGGGCACGGGGTGGGCACCGGGCTGGGCCGGGCCGGGCCCGGCGCCGGGCGGGGTGCCGTAGGAGGCGCCGGGAGCCGGCAGCGCCCGCATCTGCTGCAGCTGCTGCTGGGCGGCCATCTGCTGGGCGACGAGGGCGGTCTGGATGCCGTGGAAGAGACCCTCCAGCCAACCGACGAGCTGGGCCTGGGCGATCCGCAGCTCGGGGTCGCTCGGTGACTCGTCCCGGAACGGCTGGGCGATCCGCTCGAGCTCGTCGACGAGCTGGGGCGAGAGTCCGTCCTTGAGCTCCTCGATGGACTGGTGGTGGATCTCGGCGAGCCGGCGGCGACCGGCCGGGTCGAGGGGAGCGCTGCGGACCTCCTCGAGGAGCTGCTTGATCATCGAGCCGATCCGCATGACCTTCGCCGGCTCCTCGACGAGGTCGGCCGGGTTGGTCGGCTCACGCTCGGGCCGCCCGCCGGCCTCACGACCGGGACTGTCGGCGACGCCCATGCCGTCAGGGGTGAGCACGACGATGCGTTGGTCGCCCTGGACCTCCTCGGCGGGAGGGTCCGAGCCGGGCGCGGGCTGGCGGGGCTGATCAGTCATGGGGCCCATCCTGCCCCACGGACCTGAGTGTGGGGTCGGGGTGTCTTGGTGCCGACGTGTGGCGGTGCCGGGTGTTCCGGGCGTGCCGGGGTCAGCGGATCAGGCCACGGCTCCTCGCGATCGCGACCGCGGCGGTCCGGGAGGTGACGCCGAGCTTGCCGAAGGCGTGGACGAGGTGGCTCTTGACCGTGGCCTCGGAGAGGAAGAGGGCCCGGGCGATGTCGCGGTTCGTCCCACCCTCGGCCACGAGGCGGAGGACGTCGAGCTCGCGTCCGCTGAGGGTGGGCTGCGGGGTGCGGCGCCGCTCGTCGAGTCGGCGGGCGACGACGGGGGAGAGGACCGTCCCGCCGCGGGCGGCCGTCCGGACGGCGTCGATGAGGTCGGCGGCCGGGGCGTCCTTGAGCAGGTAGCCGCAGGCGCCCGCCTCGACGCTGGCGAGGACGTCGGCGTCGCTCTCGTGGGTCGTGAGGATCACGACGCGCGGGGCTGGCTCCAGGGCGAGCAGCCGCCGGGTGGCGCCGACCCCGTCCACGCCATCGCCGAGCTGGAGGTCCATCAGCACGACGTCGGGGTGACGACGCTGGGCGACGACGACGGCCTCGGCTGCGCTGGCCGCCTCGCCGACGAGCTCGATCGAGCGGTCGGCCGCCAGGAGCATGGACAACCCGGCCCGGACCACGGGATGGTCGTCGACCACGAGGAGACGGATGGCGGCGGTCATGGAGTCACGCCGGGGAGGTGGGCGGCGATGGCGGTCCCGGCGCCGCGAGCGGACTCGACGGTCAGCTGGCCCCCGAGGAGCGCCATCCGCTCGCGCATCGACCGCAACCCGTAGCCGGTGCCGTCCTCGCGCTCCCGCATGTCGTGAGGGTCGAAGCCGACGCCGTCGTCGACGACGTCGAGGCGCACCCCGTCGTCGCCGACGCTGAGGGAGACGACGGCGCGAGTCGCCCCTGAGTGGGTGGTGACGTTGGCGAGGGCGCCCTGGGCGAGGCGGAGGAGGGCGACCTCGTGCGTCCGCGGCAGGGGTCGCGCAGGCCCGTCCATCTCGAACGTCGCCCGTATGCCGCTGAGCCGGCTCACGCTCGTGACGAGCCGTTCCAGCGCGGCGGGCAGGTCGCTGCCGGAGAGGGTCTCCGGGGTGAGGTCGGCGATGACCGCCCTGGCCTCGGTGAGCGATTCGGAGGCCTGCTGGTCGATCGCGCCGAGAGCCGTCCGGAGCCGGGTCGCGTCGGCGCCGGGCTGGGACGCCGCCCGCGCGAGCAGGATGATCGAGGAGAACCCCTGGGCGAGGGTGTCGTGGATGTCGCGCGAGAGCCGGGCGCGTTCGTCGAGGGCGCCGGCCTGGCGGCGGCTCTCGGCCAGGCTCTCGTGGGTCACCTCCAGGTCGGCCTTGGCCGCGGCGAGCTCGTCCACGAGCTCCTGCCGGACGGCGTTCTCGTGCAGGAGCATCCGGTAGGCGTGGGCCATGCCGATGGAGACGAGGGCGCCGACCGTGGGGCCGACGACCGTGGCGAGGCCGACGTCGGCCCAGCCGGTCACGCGGGCGTGCGCCCAGACGACGGCGACGACCATGAGGCCGATGAGCGGCACCGCCCAGGCGCTCGGCAGGAGTCGCAGCACGGCGAAGAAGAGGGGGAACGCGAGCCAGGCGAAGTCCGGGGTGAGGCCAACGGAGGCGAACCAGGCGAGGAGGAGCAGCGCGAGGAGGGCCAGCGGGAGGAGCAGCCGCGGGAGGGCGGTGCCGGCCGACGGCCGGCCCCCGGCCTCGGAGCGCGCCGACCGGTGCTCGACGAGCGCCAGCGCCGCGTAGAGCACCCCCAGCGCGGCGGCCACCACCTCGAACCACGGGGTCTCGCCGGCAGCTCTCCCCCAGGCGACGAGGAGCAGGACGGCGAACAGGACGTGCTGGCCCAGGAGGAGCGCGCGGGTGAGGACGGCCAAGGGCCGGGGCTCGGCCGGCGCGGTGCTGCTCACCCGGTCCACGCTAGTGGGCGGCCGCAGTGCGGCAGCCCACATGACCTGCACACCCGGGCACGCTCAGGGGAGGGCGTCGCGCACGTCGGGTGTGCAGGGGTGACGGGCGCTGAGGGTCAGCGCCGGCCCGCGGTGGCGAACCAGGGGTGGTGCAGGTCGTGGTAGGAGACCTCGGTCATGGCGTCGCCCATGTCGGCCATCCGGTCCTGCATCTCCTTCGGCATCTCCTTCTTCTCGCCCTCGCGAGCCTCGGACTCGCTCCGGAAGGCGATCGTCTGGGTGAAGTAGCCGTTCTCGTCGACGGCCATGGTGCCGCCGAGGATCTCCGGACGCTCCTTGTGGAGCATGTCCATCGGCTCGTCCATCATCATCCGGAACGTGTCGGGGTCGCTGATGCGGCCCTGGATGACCTGCACGAAACCGGCGTCGTCCGACCCGCCGTCGAGCATGAGCTGGACGTCGTCGCAGTCGTGGAAGGAGACCGGGCCGTCGAAGCACTTCTCCGTCTCGGCCCACCACGCGCCCTGCTCCGGTCGGGTGCTGTTGCGCGTCGCCGACTCCTTCGAGTCGAAGCGCACGACGCCGATGAACTCGTTGTCGTCCGTGACGCCGTACGTGCCCCCGAGGAAGCCGTTCGCTCCGGGCTCGAGCTGCTCGCGCCACAGGTCCATGCGGCGGTGCACCTCGTCCGCGTCGTTGCACCGGCCCTGGATCACCTGGATGAACACTTCATGACCTCCCGCTGTGTGAGTTGGGCGGGCCGCTTCGGGACGAAGAGGTCCATCTGTCGACGGTACGCCGATCCGCGCTTAGTGTGAACTGGATCACAACCTGCATCCCGAGGAGGAGTAATCGTGGCAATCGACAGACGCACCATGCTGCGGGGCAGCGCTGCAGTTGCGGGGGCGGCCGCCCTCGGTGGGCCGTTCCAGGGGCTCGTCGCGGGGCCGGCCACGGCGCTGGGGTCGCCGGCCTTCCGCAACCTGCGTCCCATCCCTGACCTTCGCGACGGCGCGGTCCGGCTCCATCTGCCGGAGGGCTTCAGCTACCGGTCCTTCCATGACACGGAGTCGCCGGTGGTGCTCGACGACGGGACGAACCTCCCCGGTCGGCACGACGGCATGGCGGCCTTCGACGGTCCGGGCGGGTTGGTCACCCTCGTGCGCAACCACGAGGTGAACGGCCCCGGTCCCGCCTTCGGGCCGACGGGTGACTGGACGTACGACCCGATGGCCCGCGGGGGCTGCACCGTGGTCAACGTGTCTCACGACGGCCACGTCGACTCCGCATGGACGGGGATCAACGGCACGATGATGAACTGCTCCGGCGGTCCGATGCCGTGGGGCGCCTGGATCACGTGCGAGGAGACCGTCAACGGTCCTGACGTGGGCCCGGACTTCACGCGAACCCCGAACACCGCGCTGACCCGGCCGCACGGCTACGTCTTCGAGGTGCCGGCGACCGGCCGCGCCTCAGGGGAGCCGGTCACGGCGGCGGGTCGGTTCGCGCACGAGGCGGTCGCGCTGGATCCCGTCGACGGGTACCTCTACCTCACCGAGGACAACTTCGGCTTCCCCTCCGGTTTCTACCGGTACCAGCCGAGTCGCCACCCGCTGGAGGCCGGACGCATCGACAACGACGGCCGGCTGCAGATGCTCGCGGTCCGGGGGACGCCCAACGCGCACCTGGAGGCGACGCAACCGCTGCGGGCGTCCTACCGCGTCGAGTGGGTCGACATCGACGACCCCGACCCCACCTTTCCCTACACGCCGGGTGAGACCGCCCCGACGACGAACGACGAGGCGATCGCCTACGTCGGGAACCAGGGGCGGGCCCAAGGGGCGGCCAACTTCTCGCGGCTCGAGGGGGCGGTCTACGAGAACGGGATCGTCTACTTCACGTCGACGCAGGGTGGTGGACCGGCCGAGGAGTCCGACGGGCCGATCGGGAACGGCTACGGCAACGGGTTCGGCCAGGTCTGGGCCTACCACTGCCGAGCCAACCGGCTCGAGCTCATCTACCAGTCCCCGGGCAAGCAGGTCTTCGACCTGCCGGACAACATCACCGTCAGCAAGCGCGGGACCCTCGTCGTCTGCGAGGACAGCAGCGAGGACAACTACCTGCGTGGGCTCAACCGTGGCGGGCAGCTGTGGGACATCGCACTCAATCGGGTGCAGTCGGCCAGGGACGGCCGGCCCCGCTACGACGACGAGTTCGCCGGGTCGACCTTCAGCCCCGACGGTCGGACGCTCTACGTCAACATCCAGTCCAGCGCGGGCATGTCGTTCGCGATCTGGGGTCCCTGGCACCTGATGGGAGTCTGAACGCCGCCGGAGAGCTCGGGCCGTATGCCGCTGGGCCGGCTCTCGCACGGAAGCCGGCCCAGCGCTCGTCCCCCGCCTCGTCGAGTGTGCAAGAAGTGCCGGCACGAACTGCACACTCGACTGGCGTGAGTCAGGCGGTGAGCAGGAGGATCTTGCCCATGTGCGTCGACGCCTCCATCTCACGGTGCGCGTCCGCGGCCCGGTCGAGCGCGTGGCGCGAGTGGATCACCGGCCGGACGACGCCCGCCTCGATGAGCGGCCACACGTGCTCCCGGACGGCGGCGACGATCGCGGCCTTCTCGGCGGCCGGGCGGGAGCGGAGGGTGGTCGCGATGACGGCCGCCCGCTTCGCCAGCAGCGTGCCCAGGTCGAGCTCAGCCCGGCGCCCACCCTGCAGGCCGATGGTCACGAGCCGACCGTTGATGGCGAGTGCGTCGACGTTGCGGGACAGGTACTTCGCCCCGATGTTGTCGAGGATCACGTCGGCGCCGTGGTCGTGGTTGCCTTCACGGAGCTTCTCGACGAAGTCCTCGTCCCGGTAGTTGACCAGGATGTCCGCGCCGAGGTCACGGCAGAAGTCGAGCTTCTCCGCCGTCCCCGCCGTCACGGCGACGTGGGCGCCGACCGCCTTGGCCAGCTGGATCGCCATCGTCCCGATGCCCGAGCTGCCACCGTGGACGAGCAGCCACTGGCCCGGCTGGATGTTGGCGGTCATGAAGACGTTGGACCAGACGGTGCAGACCACCTCGGGCAGGCCCGCGGCGTCGACGAGGTCGACGTCGGCCGGCTTCGGCAGCACCTGGCCGACCGGGACCGCCACCTCCTCGGCATAGCCGCCGCCCTCGAGGAGCGCGCACACCTCGTCGCCCACGGCGAACGAGTCGACCCCCTCACCGAGCGCGGCGACGCGGCCGCTGACCTCCAGTCCCGGGTACGAGGAGGCTCCGGGCGGCGGGTCGTACAGGCCGCGACGTTGCATGACGTCGGCCCGGTTGACCCCGGCTGCGACGACCTCGATGAGGACCTCGCCGCGGCCTGCGGCAGGCGTGGGGACGTCGGTGGGCACCAGGGCGTCGGGTCCTCCCGAATCAGGGATCGTGATGGCGCGCATGGTCGGAGCCTATGCGTCGCGGAACGACCGTTGCTCGCGGCCGGCGGAACGCGGCTCAGGACCTTCGTCACTGGTGAGTACTCGTGCTCTGGCGGGAGCGTGGAGCATGAGCGAGCCTTCGACCATGTCGCCGCACGACACACCCCGGACCCCGTCTCCTTCGTCGCACGGCGCTCGGCGGGGGGTCACGGTCCAGGACCTGACGCACCTCGACTTCGCCGAGGAGGTGCTCCTTCCCGAAGCCCGGTCCAGGGGAGTGCTCACGATGGCGTCCGAAGCGATCCTCTCCGCGGTCATCTCCGATCTGCGGCTCGAGGCCAGCGCAGGGGTGCCGCCCCATCCCCTGGCGACGGGCGAGCCGCTTCCGGGCGACCTCGGCCCGCTGGTGCCGGGCCGCCTCCCGGGGCTGCTGCCGCCATTTCTCGCGCCAGCACCAGCACCGTCGGCGGCACGCCCGTGGGCGGGACCGGGCGTGCTTCCACCACCTGAGCCGGTCCTCCCTCCCGTGCCCGCGTCCCGCCCGTCGCCGTTGCGGCAGTGGTGGGGGCGGACGCTCGAGGCCGTGGGCTCGGACCTGGCGGTCCACGGCCTCGCCTACCTCGGCGTGCTGCTCTTCTTCGTCGGTGCCTTCGGCCTGGTGGCCTTCGCGTTCGGTGACGTGGCCCGCGAGCTGCGGCCCGTCGCAGAGGCCGTCATCGCCGCGGCACCTTTCGCCGCCGGTGCTCTGCTGCGCCGGCGTCGGGCCGAGTTCGTCGGGCGGGCGCTCGAGCTCGCCGGCGGGCTGGTCCTGCCGATCATGCTCATCACGACCTTCCTCGACGGCGTCGAGCTGCCGCCCGACCTGAGCGGCGTGCCTCTCGTCGTGGCCCTGACCGTGATGCTCGGCGTCGTCGCGGGTGCCTATGCCGCGTGGTCGAGGAGGGTGCCGGACAGCGGGCTGCGCTTCCTCGTCGCCCCGGTTGCCTGGCTGGCGGTCGCCATGGCCACCATGGGGATCGGCCGGGCCATCCCCGAGGGCAAGGCGGTCGCGAACCCGAGTGCAGCCCAGGCTGCCGCCATGGCCCTCGCGGTGCTGGTCACGCTCGGGTGGTCTCAGTTCCGCCCGCGGGCCCCCCTCGCCGAGGCCAGCAGGACGGCCGCAGTTCCGGGTCTCGTGGTCGTCGGCTCCCTCGCGCTGCTCACCTGGGCGGCGGAGGGCGCGCCGGTGGCTGCGGTGCTCGTGGCCGGTGTCGCCGTCCTCCTGAGCATCGAACTCCTCGCGCCGCGGCTCCCCGCTCTCGCGCCGGGAGCCGCAGGGCCGCTGTGGTGGCTCATGGTGTGGGCGGCGCTCATCCTGGGCCTGGCCGCCGAGCCGGCCGCGGTGCTCGACCCCGACTCCACCCTCGTGCTGGGGCCTGACACCCCGGCGGTGGCGGCCGTCTCTGTCCTGGCCGCGGCGGGGTTCATCGCCATCCTGGAGAGGGCCGGGGCGCAGCGCCGCCGGCCGGCTCCGGCCCTCCTGCTGCCCAGCATCGGCCTCGTCCTGACGTTGGTCGCGACCTGGGTCGAGCCGGGCTGGGCGGCCGCAGCCCTCGCCGGAGCGAGCGGCTGGGCGGCGATGCGGCGGATCAGGCCCTACCGGGCCGCCCCGGCCCGCGTGTGGCTCGACGTGGCGACGGCGGTCCTGCCGGTCGGGGCCGTTCTCGCCCTGGTGGCGGCGACGGACCCGGCGGTGGGAGCGGCAGGCGGGGCGGCCCTCGTGCTGCTCGCTGCGGTCCCCGCCCGCCGCGGCTGGCTCGACCGGCCCGACCGGCGTGGCGACGGGTACTGGCCGCTCTGGTGGTCGGTCGGGACAGCCCTGGTCGCCCTGCTCGCGGTGGAGTCCTGGCTGTGGGCGCCGGACCCCCGGGGGCGGTGGTTGGTGGCCCTCGCCTTCGCGTTCCTCGCCATGGGGGCCGCGATCGGACCAGCGACGAACGAGTGGCGGGTTCCGGCCGTCACGTCGCTGACCGCGCTCGCCTGGCTGGCCGCCTCGTCGGCTGTCGGGGCCGGCGACGACGTCCGCTACGCGGTGCTGGGGGCGGCGGGGCTCGGGCTCGTCGTCCTGGCCCACCGGCCGAACCGTCCGAGGTGGTCCGGGCCGGCGGCCTCGATCGGGGTGACCGGACACCTCCTCGGCGTTCTCGCCGTCCTGCCGGTGCTCGGAGCGCCGTGGGGTGGGGTGGCCACCGCCGCCACCGCCACCGTGGCGTGGTCGCTGACGAGCTGGTTCGACGCGACGGACCGGTCCGACCTCGGTGCGGCGCTGCGCTCCGCCGACGAGCGCGCCGGGTGGCTGCCCTACGCGCTCGCGCTGGCCGGCCTGCCGCTCACGGTCTCGCTCGCCCTCGACCGGTCCGGACTTCTCCTGTGGACCGACACGTGGGCGCCGGCCGTCGTCACGGGTGCCGCGCTGGCATACGCGCTGGTGCCCCGCACCGGCTGCCCTGAGCGCGTCGCCGTCGCCACGGCCTGGGGAGGGTTCGCCGTCGGTCTCGTCGCAACGGCGCTCGCCGTCGCGAACCTTCCCGCGGCGGTCGCGTGGGGCGCCATCGCGCTGGTGGTCGCCGTCCTGCCCCCGGTGCGGCGGCACCCGGTGATGACCTGGGTCGCGTGGGCCGCCCCGGTGCCGACGGCCTTCCTGCTCGGGCGGGAGCTGTGGCCGTGGTTTGCGGCCCAGCCCGTCGGGGTCGCGGCTGCGCTCGCGTCGGTGTCGGTGGGTGTCCTGTTGGTGGTCGGCGCCGCCACCGCGGATGTGATCGGGCAGCCCTGGCAGCTCAGAGCGCGCCCGACCCACCCCTGGGCCCGGGCGCCGCTCGGCATCGGGGCCGTCTCGACCGGCGCCGGGCTCGTCGTCGCTCTGGCCAGCGGTTCCCAGCCGGTCGCCGGCTGGCTCCTCGTGACCGTCGGGCTGGCTCTCCTCGCGGTGGCGGCGCTGTCCCGCGCCGGGGTCCTGGCCGGCGTGGCCGTTGCCGCTGCCTGGTGGGGGGTGCTCCTGCTGGCCCGGCCCGCGCTGGAGGCTCGACCATGGATCGCCGTCGCAGTCGTTCTCGCGCTCCTCGTCATCGGGCACCTGTTCTCGATGCGCGCCAGCGGCCCGTGGTGGTCCCGTTGGGGCTGGCCGGCAGCCGTGGCCTCGGCGCCGATCGCGGTCAGCGGGCTCGTCCTCGCAGGGTCGGGTCGGCCGGCCAGCCCGGTGTACGTCGCCCTCGGCATCGCGGGCATCGCCGCCGGCGTGCGACTCCGGCTGCTGCCTGCGGCGCTGCTCCCACTCCTCGCTGTCGGCTCGGCACTCGGGCTCGTCGGCGCCGGATGGGCAGGCGCCGGCTGGCTCGCCCTGGCGTTGCTCGGGCTCGCCGCGACGCTGTCGACCCTCGGAGCCGTCATCTCCGGTCCGGCCCAGCACCCGGTGCGGGTCGCCGGCGCCGCAGCCGCCGTCGCCGCGTGGATCGTGGGCGTCGGCTGGCTCGGCTGGCAGGACCAGGCCGTCGTCGATGCCTCGGCGCTGGTCGGAGCCGGGGTGCTCCTCGCCGCCGCACTGCTCCTGACCACGAGCATCGACCGCGAGTGGCTCATCGTCTGGGGGAGCGCGGGCACGCTCGTCGCCTCCGGCGCCGCGGCTGCCGTCCTGCTCCCTGACTCGGCCCGCGACCTCGTGCCCGATGCTCGCGCAAGCTGGTGGGTCGTCCTCGGGCTCGCCGTCGTCGCCGTCACCCTGGGCACAGCCTCCTCCAGGGTCCGCCTGCCCTGGCTGCGCGACCTGGCCGCGGCCTTCCTCGCGCTGGGGCTGCTCGTCGCGCTGCAGGTCTCGGACGCCTCGGTGGACGGCGCCGTGTGGACCCTCTGCCTGACCGCCTCCGCGTCGGCCGTCGCCCTGCTGACCCTGGTCGGGGGACGACACGCGCCAGCGTGGCGCCGTCCGCTGACGGGACTCGGGGTCGCCCTCACGGCCTGGGCGCTCCTCACGTCCCTGTCCGCCGATGCCGCGGCCGGCTGGGCCCTCCTTTCCGCACCGCTGGCCGCCGCCGCGCTCCAGGCGGTGGCTTCGGGGGTGGCCTACCGTCGGGTGCAGGTGCAGATACTCGCTCCCGGTTTCGCCGCGGCAGCGTGGGTGGCGTTCGCGCTCGAGGCCCTCGAAGGCCGTCCGACGTGGGTCATCGCCCCGATCGGGATGGCTGTCCTCGTCTCCGTCGGGCTGTGGCGCCGAGACCGGGCGGAGCGCGGCGAGCGGGTCGCGGACCCCGACGTCGTCTGGCTCGAGCAGGTGGGTGTGGCGCTGCTCGTGGGTCCGTCGCTGGCCCAGGCCGTCACCGAGTCGCTCGCGCACGTTGCGGTGGCCTTGGCCCTCGGGCTCGGTGTTGCCGCGTGGGGCGTGGTGACCACGGTGCGGCGGCGGGTGGCGGCCGGCGTCGGAACGGGCCTGCTCGCCCTCCTCCTTCTCATGGCCGTCCCGCTCGTCCAGCTCCTTCCGAGCTGGGAGGGGGCCGCCCTCTGGGCCCTCATCGCGGTCATCGGGCTGGGCGCTGTCCTCGTGGCGGCCTTTCTCGAGCGCGGCAAGGCGGCCGCACGCCATGGCCTGACCCGCTTCAAGGAGGCCACGGCCGACTGGGAGTGAGTGGCGCTGCCGGCCCCCGCGCCCGGCCCCCGCGCCCGGCCCAGCCGGCGTGCGGGAGCGAGCCCAGCGGCATACGGGATGAGCTGTCCTGCGTCCGGCTCAGCGAGGGCTGGGACTGAGCCGGCGGGCAATGTCCGCGGCGGCGGCCCGGGCCCGGCTCACGAGCTCGGCGACGTGCTCCGCCTGCGCGTCGGCGCTGCGGAAGGTCACGGCGACCGCGGCGAGCGGCCGACCCGCCCGGTCGAGGACGGCGACGGCGACGGAGGACAGCTCTGGCGTGACCGTTCCGTCCTCGCGAGCGAAGCCGTCGGCCCGCGTGCGGGCCAGGAGGGCCCGCAGCTCGGTGAGCGACCGCGGCCCCGTTCCATGGCGCTGGGTGAGGGACTCGCGGTCCGGATAGAGCGCCCGCACCTGCGGCCCGGGCAGCGCCGACAGCATGGCGATGCCGCTCGCGGTCAGGTGGGCGGGCAGGCGGACGCCGACGTCGGTGACGAGGGTGGGCTGGCTCGGAGCCCGCTCCTCGAGCAGGTAGATCACGTCCCGGCCGTCGAGCGTCGCGAAGTGCGCGTTGCGCCCCGACTGGTCGACGAGCCGCCGCACCGGCCCCCGGGCGACCCGGGCCAGGGGGGTCTGCCGCTGGTACGCCGAGCCGAGCTCGTACGCACCGGAGCCGAGGCCGAAGCGGCGGTCCTCGACGTAGTGCGTCACGTAGCCGCGCGAGCACAGGACCTTGAGCAGGTGGTAGACGGAGGACCGGGGCAGCGGCAGGTCCCGCGCGATGGACGCGGCCGGGACCGGCTCCGCATGGCGCGAGAGGTACTCGAGCACATCGAGAGCGCTTGCGGCTGCTGGCGCGTTCGGCACCGCGGCCCCCTTCGGGTCGGTCCGGAGGCGAATTGTCTCGGATCCGAGACAATTGTGCTCCTCCGAGCGCCGCTGCGTCACGCTGGAGGGGGTTCGATGGTCCCCATGACCGAGACGCGCACCTCGCCCGCCACCGTGTCCGTCGGCAGCGGGCCGCTCACCTTCGACGACGTCGTCGCCGTCGCACGGCACGGCGCCCGCGTCGAGCTCTCCGCGGAGGCCGAGGCCGAGATCGCCCGCAGCCGCGCCATCGTCGAGGCGCACGCCGACGACACCGAGCCGCACTACGGCATCTCGACCGGGTTCGGGGCGCTCGCCACCCGGCACATCCCGACCGAGATGCGGGCGCAGCTGCAGCGGTCGCTCGTCCGTTCCCATGCCGCCGGTACCGGCGCGGAGGTCGAGCGCGAGGTCGTCCGGGCGCTCATGCTGCTCCGGTTGTCCACGTTGGCGACCGGTCGCACGGGCGTGCGCGTCGAGACAGCGAGGGCGTATGCCGCTGTGCTGAGTTCCGGGATCACCCCCCTCGTGCACGAGTACGGTTCGCTCGGCTGCTCCGGTGACCTGGCGCCGCTCGCCCACTGTGCGCTCGCGGTGATGGGGGAGGGGCCGGTCCGGGTCGGGGACGGCACCCTGACCGACGCCGGGACCGCCCTGCGTGACCACGGGATCGAGCCCGTCGTGCTCGCCGAGAAGGAGGGCCTGGCGCTCATCAACGGCACGGACGGCATGCTCGGGATGCTCATCCTGGCGATCGAGGACCTTCGCGGCCTGCTCAAGGTCGCCGACATCACCGCCGCGATGAGCGTCGAGGGCCTGCTCGGCACCGACGACGTGTTCGCCGCCGACCTGCACGAGCTGCGGCCCCACCCCGGACAGGCACTCTCAGCGGCCAACATCCGTGCGGTCATGGCGCGCTCGCCGATCCGGGAGTCGCACCGCACCGACGCCTGCACGCGCGTCCAGGACGCCTACTCGCTGCGCTGCGCCCCCCAGGTCGCCGGTGGCGCACGGGACACCGTGGAGCATGCGGCGCGGGTCGCGGGCTGGGAGCTCGCCTCGGCCATCGACAACCCCGTCATCACGAAGGACGGCCGGGTCGAGTCCAACGGCAACTTCCACGGGGCGCCGGTCGCCTACGTGCTCGACTTCCTCGCCATCGTCGCCGCGGACGTCGCGTCGATGTCCGAGCGGCGGACCGACCGGTTCCTCGACAAGGACCGGTCCCACGGGCTCAACGCCTTCCTGGCCGACGACCCGGGGGTCGACAGCGGCCACATGATCGCGCAGTACACGCAGGCCGCCATGGTCTCGGAGATGAAGCGCCTCGCGGTGCCGGCCTCCGTCGACTCCATCCCGAGCTCGGCGATGCAGGAGGACCACGTGTCGATGGGGTGGTCGGCGGCGCGCAAGCTGCGTCGCTCGGTCGACGCGTTGGCCCGCGTCCTCGCGGTCGAGCTCCTGACGGCCGCCCGAGGCATCGAGATGCGGGCGCCCCTCCAGGCGGCGCCGGCAACCGGGGCCGTCATCGTGGCGCTGCGCGAGGACGTGCAGGGGCTCGGCACCGACCGCTTCCTCGCCCCCGAGATCGAGGCCGCGGTCGACCTCGTCAGGTCGGGCCGGGCGCTCGCCGCCGTCGAGTCCGTCACCGGCCCCCTCCACTGATGATCGAAAGAGCAGTTCGTCCGCCGTCGGCACGACTGTGGCCGTCAGGGAACGGCGGACGAAGTGCTCTTTCGATCGGGGTGGTGTCACGAAGTGCTCTTTCGATCGGGAGCCAGCCCAGCGGCATACGGCACCGCGTTGGTCTTGAACTGAAACTGCTTGGACGAGAAGGGAACTGACATGGAAGGTGCACGACCCGTCCGCGCCCCGCGCGGCACCCGGCTGACCGCGCAGTCGTGGGCCACCGAGGCCCCGCTGCGGATGCTCATGAACAACCTCGACCCCGAGGTCGCCGAGCGGCCCGACGACCTCGTCGTCTACGGCGGCACGGGCCGGGCGGCGCGCGACTGGACGTCGTTCGACGCGATGGTCCGCACCCTGACGACCCTCAAGCAGGACGAAACGATGCTCGTCCAGAGCGGCCGGCCCGTCGGCGTCATGCAGACGCACGAGTGGGCCCCGCGCGTGCTCATCGCCAACTCGAACCTCGTTGGCGACTGGGCGAACTGGCCGGAGTTCCGGCGGCTCGAGCACCTTGGCCTGACGATGTACGGCCAGATGACCGCGGGGTCCTGGATCTACATCGGGACGCAGGGCATCGTGCAGGGGACGTACGAGACGTTCGCCGCGGTGGCGGAGAAGCGCTTCGGCGGCACGCTGGCCGGCACGCTCACCCTGACCGGCGGCTGCGGCGGCATGGGCGGCGCCCAGCCGCTCGCCGTCACGATGAACGAGGGCGCCTGTCTGATCGTCGACGTGGACCCGGCGCGGCTCCACCGCCGCGTCGAGCACCGCTATCTCGACGAGGTGGCCGACTCGCTCGACGAGGCGATCGAAAAGGCCGTTTCAGCACGAGCGGCTGGCCGTGCTCGATCAATCGGCGTCGTCGGCAACGCGGCCGAGGTCTTCCCCGAGCTGCTGCGCCGCGGCGTCCCGATCGACATCGTCACCGACCAGACCTCGGCGCACGACCCGCTCTCCTACCTGCCCGAGGGCATCGCGCTGGAGGACTGGCACGAGTACGCCGAGAAGAAGCCCGAGGAGTTCACCGACCGGGCTCGCGAGTCGATGGCCAAGCACGTCCAGGCGATGGTGGAGTTCCAGGACGGCGGGGCCGAGGTCTTCGACTACGGCAACTCGATCCGCGACGAGGCGCGGCTCGGTGGGTACGGCCGGGCGTTCGAGTTCCCCGGATTCGTGCCGGCCTACATCCGGCCGCTCTTCTGCGAGGGCAAGGGCCCGTTCCGCTGGGCCGCCCTGTCCGGCGACCCGAAGGACATCGCCGCGACCGACCGTGCCGTGCTCGACCTCTTCCCCGACAACGATCGCCTGCACAAGTGGATCCGCGGCGCGCAGGAGCGGATCGCCTTCCAGGGACTGCCGGCCCGGATCTGCTGGCTGGGGTATGGCGAGCGCGACAAGGCGGGGCTGCGCTTCAACGAGATGGTGGCCTCGGGGGAGATCTCGGCGCCGATCGTCATCGGCCGCGACCACCTCGACGCAGGCTCGGTGGCCTCGCCGTATCGGGAGACCGAGGCGATGGCCGACGGCTCCGACGCGATCGCCGACTGGCCGCTGCTCAACGCGCTCGTCAACACGGCCAGCGGGGCGAGCTGGGTGTCGATCCACCACGGCGGCGGTGTCGGCATCGGGCGGTCGCTGCACGCCGGTCAGGTGTCGGTGGCGGACGGGACGCCGCTCGCTGCGCAGAAGCTGGCGCGCGTCCTGACCAACGATCCCGGCATGGGCGTCATCCGGCACGTCGACGCAGGGTATGAGCGGGCGGAGGAGGTCGCGCGCGATCGCGGCGTCCGCATCCCGATGCACGAGGGGTGACATCGGCGCCGCAACAACTGAGCCGCGGCGGGGTTGCGGTGCGGGATCGGCGTGATCCGCCGCAACAACTCAGCCGCGGCGGGGTTGCGGTGCGGGATCGCGGCGGGACGAAGTGCTCTTTCGATCAGCGGGGGAGGGTCTCGGCGTCGGAGATGTCGGCGACCCGGGCGTCGAACTCGCGGATGACGTCGTCGCCGGCCACGGTCAGGCCGACGCCGTGCGCGCCGCCGCCGATGGAGATCGTCCGTCCGCACAGGTGCGTGTCGGCGATGACCGGCAGCCGCGACCGCGAGCCGAACGGCGTGATCGTCCCGCGCTCGTACCCGGTCACCTCCCGGGCCTCCTCGGCGTCCGGCATCGAGATCCGGTTCGTGCCGAGCAGCGCGCGCACCTTGGCCCAGGAGAACGTCCGGTCGCCGGGCATCAGGACGAAGACGTGCTCGCCCTCCGACACCCGCACGACGAGGGTCTTGATCAGGTCGCGCGGCTCGATCCCGCGGGCGGCGGCGGCCTCCTCGAGCGAGCGGACCCGCCCGTGTCGCGTGACCGTGTGCGTGATCCCCGCAGCCCGGGCGGCCTCGATCGCGGGGGTGCTCGCCTCGTGCTCGGTCGTCATGCCACCCCACTCTAGGGCCGGGCCGGCGGCGACCCTCAGCGTCGGCGCCCGTCCAGCGTCGGCACCCGTCGCAGGTACTGGGACAGCGCCCCCACGACAGCGACCAGGCTCACGGTGAGCACCATGACGCCGGGCCAGGCGCCTGCGGACCAGGCCACCCCCGAGAGACTGCCGACGACCGACGAGCCGAGGTAGTAGGCGAACAGGTAGAGCGACGCCGCGGGTCCGGGAGCCAGCCCTGCGGCATACGCCCGAGCGGGCACCCACCCGCTGGCGATGCCGTGCACTGCGAAGAACCCACCGGTCATCACGGCCAGCCCGGCGATGATGACCGGCAGGCTGTCGGGGATCGTCAGCAGCAGCCCCGCAGCGAAGACGACGGACGCGACGGCGAGGACGGAACGACGGGGATACCGGTCGGCGAAGCGTCCGGCGACGGTCGAGCTCACCGTGCCGACCGGGTACACGAGGAACACCAGGCCGATCGCGCCGAGGCCGAGGTGGAACGGAGCCGAGCTGAGTCGGAACCCGGCCCCGTTGAACACCGCGACGAAGACACCCATCGCGCTGGCCCCGATCGCGTAGAGCCCCACGAGGGCCCGGTCCGTCAGGGCGCCGCGCATGAGCCCGAGCAGGTGGCCCAGCCGCGCCGGGGCCGGGGTGAAGGCACGGGAGGGTGGGAGCAGGAGTCGCACGGCCAGCGCGCACGCGAGGCCGAGTGCGCCGATCGCCGCGAGGGACCACCGCCAGCCTGCGTGCTCCCCGACGAACCCAGAGAGGACGCGCCCGATCATCCCGCCGAGGGCGGTGCCGCCGATGTACAAGCCGGCGGCTCGAGCCTGCACGCCTCGGTGCAGCTCCTCCCGCAGGTAGGCCGTCGCGACCGCGGGGAGCCCCGCGAGCGCGGCGCCCTGGAGCAGGCGCAGCAGGAGCAGCGCGTGCCAGCCGGGGGCGAGCGCGCACACCAGGCCGATGATGCTCGAGGCGGCGAGCGAGGCGTGGATGAGAGGGGTCCGGCCCACCACCTCGGAGAGCGGTCCGGCGAGGAGGAGGGCGGTGCCGAGGCCGATCGTCGTGAGCGAGAGGGACAGGGTGCTCTCGGCCGCGGTGACGCCGAACGCGTCCATGAGCTCCGGGAGCAGGGTCTGCGTGCTGTACAGCAGTGCGAACGTCGCGATGCCCGCGGCGAAGAGCGCGACGGAGATGCGCCGGTACTCCGGGTCCCGGGTGCGGTAACCGTGGCTCCCGGGGTCGGGCGTCGACGTCATGGCATCACTCTGCGCCAAGCGAAGCCGCGCGGCACGCCGGCGGCGCCACGTGAGACGCGCAGCACTGGCGGCTCGTCTCGGATCTGAGACGGTTCGGACCGGCCGATGAGCCACCGCCTCGTGCGGCGGTGTGGAATGTGACCATGGCGAGCGACTTCACCCGGATGTGGTCCGAGCTCGAGCCGGTCGGGCGTGACCCGCAGACGGGCGGTTACCGCCGATTTGCGTGGACCCGCACCGATCACGACCTGCGTGAGTGGTTCGCGGGGGAGTGCGCGGCACGCGGGCTGGACCTCACCGAGGACCGCGCCGGCAACCAGTGGGCCTGGTGGGGCGACCCGGACGAGCGACCCGGCATCGTCATCGGCTCGCACCTCGACTCGGTTCCCGACGGGGGCGCGTTCGACGGGCCGCTCGGGGTCGTCAGCGCCCTCGCGACCGTCGACGCCCTCCGCGCCGCCGGCCGCACCCCGGACCTCCCGCTCGGCGTCGTCAGCTTCGTCGACGAGGAGGGCGCCCGCTTCGGGGTCGCCTGCGCGGGCTCGCGGATCATCACCGGCCAGCTCACCGCCGAGCGTGCTCGCGGCCTGACCGACGCCGACGGCAGGACGATGGCGGAGGCCTGGACGGCGGCCGGCCGCGACCCGAGCACGATGGGCCCCGACCCCGAGGCGCTCCGTCGCGTCGCGGCCTTCGTCGAGCTCCACGTCGAGCAGGGCAAGGCGCTCGCCCTCGCTCCCGACGGGACCGAGGACCTCACCGACCGCCGCCGGGCCGTCGCCATCGGCACCGACATCTGGCCGCACGGGCGGTGGCGCATCGACCTCCCGGGCGAGGCCAACCACGCCGGCACGACGCGACTCGTCGACCGCCGCGACGCCATGCTCGGGTTCGCCGCCGTCGTCCAGGACACGAGGTCGTATGCCGCTGAGCTCGGTTGCGTCGCCACCGTCGGCAAGGTCGTGGTCGAGCCGGGCGGCGTCAACGCCGTCCCGAGCCACGTGACGGCCTGGCTGGACGCGCGGGGCGTCGACGAGGCGGCCGTCCGCGCCACCGTGGCGGGCATCCTCGGCACTGCGGAGCGGTTCGACGCCATCCACCGCGAGGAGTCGTGGACTCCGCCGACCCGGTTCGATGCTGGCCTCGTGAGCCGGCTCAGCGGCATACTCCCTGATGCACCCCACCTCGGAACGGGGGCGGGGCACGATGCGGGCATCCTCGCCACCCATGGGATCCCCACGGCGATGCTGTTCGTCCGCAACCCGACCGGAATCTCGCACTCCCCCGTCGAGCACGCGGAGCCCGCCGACTGCCACGATGGGGTCGCGGCCCTCACCGCCGTCGTGACCGACCTGTGCACCCGAGATGCAGACTAAGGACCTCCACAGATGACCTCGTTCTGGTGCGAAAGCGCATGGTTGACCGGCGGTTTCGCGAAACGGGTGCGGCTGGTCGTCAGCGCCGGCCTGCTCCGCGAGGTGCACGTCGACACGGACCCCGAGGACCGGGACGTCATCCTCGAGGGGGTCACCCTCCCCGGGATGGCCAACACGCACAGCCACGCCTTCCACCGGGCCCTCCGCGGCCGGGTCAACGGCGGCGGCGGCAACTTCTGGAACTGGCGCGAGCAGATGTACCAGGTGGCCGCGCAGCTCAACCCGGACACCTATCTCGCGCTCGCGCGCGCGGTCTTCGCCGAGATGGTCCTCGCCGGCTTCACGCTCGTCGGCGAGTTCCACTACGTGCACCACCGGCCCGGCGGCAAGAAGTTCGGCGACCCCAACGCGATGAGCCTCGCGGTCCGACAGGCCGCTGACGAGGCCGGCATCCGGCTCACCCTGCTCGACACCTGCTACCTCGAGGGTGGTCTCAACGGCGGAGGCCACGTCGAGCTGCACCCCGGGCAGCTGCGCTTCAGCGACGGCTCGGTCGACGCCTGGGCCGAGCGCATGCTGGCCCGCCGGACCGAGACCGACCGGGTCCGCCTCGGCGCCGCCATCCACTCCATCCGCGCGGTGCGCAAGGAGGACCTCCCGCGGGTCGTCGAGGCCGCGGGCGGGATGCCGCTGCACGTGCACCTCTCCGAGCAGCCCGGCGAGAACATGGCCTGCCAGATGTTCTACGGCTGCACCCCGACCGAGCTGCTCGACGACGCCGGCGCCCTCGGCCACCACGTGACGAGCATCCACGCGACGCACCTGACGGACCGGGACATCGAGCTGCTCGGTGCCACCGGGACCGGGGCCTGCTTCTGTCCGACGACGGAGCGCGACCTCGCCGACGGCATCGGGCCGGCCCGCGCGCTGCACGACGCCGGCGCCCCGCTCTCGCTCGGCACCGACCAGCACGTCATCATCGACCCCTACGAGGAGCTGCGCGGCCTCGAGATGCACGAGCGGCTCATCACCAACGAGCGCGACCGGTTCACCCCGAGCGAGCTGCTCCAGTCCGCCTCGTTCAACGGCTACCGGGCCCTCGGCTGGTCCGACGGCGGGCACCTGTCCAAGGGGGCTCTGGCTGACTTCGTGACGGTCCGCACCGACACGGTCAACACGGCGGGCTCCGCACCCGAGCAGATCATCTACTCCTGCGTCGCCTCGGACGTCTCCACCGTCGTCGTCGGCGGGGACATCGTCGTCCGCGACGGCCAGCACCGGCTCGGGGACGTCGGCCGCCTCCTCGGTTCGTCGATCGAGCGGGTCGTCACCGCGGCGGTCGGCTCGTGAGCCTGCTGCTCACGGGGATCGCCGAGCTCGTCACCAACGACCCCGTCTGGGGGGAGCTCCACACTGATCCCGGCGACCGTCTCCTCGGAGTCATCCGCGACGCGGCCCTCGTCGTGGGCGGTCCAGGCCCTGACGGGACCGGGCCGCCGCTCATCGAATGGGTCGGCCCCGCGTCGGAGGCGCCCGACGCCGACCAGCGCCGGCACCTCGGCGGCCGCGCGCTGATCCCCGGCTTCGTCGACTCCCACACGCACCTCGTCTTCGCGGGCGACCGCTCCGCCGAGTTCGCCGCGCGGATGACGGGACGACCCTACGACGGTGGCGGCATCGCGGTCTCCGTCGCCGCGACCCGCGCCGCGACCGACGACGAGCTGCGGACCCTCGTCGCCGCCCGCGTCGCCGAGGCTCGCGCGCAGGGCACGACGACGGTGGAGATCAAGAGCGGCTACGGCCTCACCGTCGAGGACGAGCTGCGCTCGCTGCGGATCGCCCGCGAGCTCACCCCCCACACGACCTTCCTCGGTGCGCACGTCGTGCCGCCCGAGTACGCCGACCGCCGGGGCGACTACGTCGACCTCGTCACGGGACCCATGCTCGACGCCCTCCTCGCCGATGGGCGCGACGCGAGCCCAGCGGCATACATCGACGTGTTCTGCGAGCCGCACTCGCCGCACGCCTTCGACGGCGACGAGGCCCGCGCGGTCCTCGAGGCGGGCCGGGCCCGCGGACTCGGGCTCCGGGTCCACGGCAACCAGCTCGGCCTCGGCCCCGGCGTCCAGCTCGCCTGTGAGCTCCGCGCGGCCAGCGTCGACCACTGCACCTACCTCAGCGACGCCGATGTGGACGCGCTCGCCGCGGCCCGCGGCACCACCGTCGCAACGCTGCTGCCCGGTGTCGAGTTCTCGACCCGGTCGCCCTACCCGGACGCGCGCCGACTCATCGACGCGGGGGTCGATGTCGCCCTCGCCTCGGACTGCAACCCCGGGACCTGCTACTCGTCGTCGATGCCCTTCGCCATCGCCCTGGCCGTGCGGGAGATGGGCATGACGCCGGCCGAGGCGCTCCACGCGGCGACGGCTGGGTCAGGACGGTCGCTCGGGCTGGACCGTCGTCTCGCCGTGGGCGAGCCCGCCGAGCTCGCGGTCGTCGACGGCCCGAGCCACCTGCACCTCTCCTACCGCGCCGGCGTCCCGCTCGTGCGGGCCCTCGAGCCCCCGGTCAGACGGCCCGGATGTGGGCCTTCTCGCCGGTGAGGTCGGACACGTCGGTCTCGGCGGTCTCCATCAGCTGGTCGGCCAGGTGCCGCAGCGCCCGAGCCACGGCCACCTCGTCGCCGATCTCGGGCACCCCCGGGTCATGGGCGGACCGGTGCGCGGTGCCCCGCGCGCTCAGCCGCTCCGGGGAGTCGGCGATGAGCACGACGTTGGCGCTCGTCTCGTCACCGGACTCGAAGATCGAGACCCGCACGTTCCACTCCCGGACATGGCCGGGTCGGAGGTCCGCCGCCGTCGGGGCCGCTGCGGTCCGGGCCGCGGCCTCGGGTCGGGGCGGCGGAGCGGCGACGGTCACGGGGGGCGGCGCCACCTGGACCTCGGTCGTCCCGAGCCGGAGCACCGCGCCAGGACCTGGGTAGATCAGGCCGGTGTGCCCGTTCGACCAGCGAACGAGGTAGGGCGGCGCACCCTCGCCGCCGCGGATCTCGAGGATCTCTCCGTCCCGGGTGGGCTCGTCGATGTGCTCGGCCGCGAGAATGATGCGGTCTCCGACTCGTGCGCGCATGGTGGCCTCCTTGGACCCTCAACAGACTCCCTCAACGAACCCGCTCAGCACACCACCGGGGTGCCCACCCCGGCAGGGTCGAAGGTCCCGTTCCTGTGGCTCTGCGGCAAACCCGACCGAACCCGCGGGTTCTGCCTACGATCGAGACATGGAGCGTGACCACGGCGGAGGCGGCACGGCCTCCGGGACCGGTGTCACCGTGCGGGAGCCGCACCGGGCCGCGACCGTCGACGACGACCATCTGGCGGCGCTGGTCGAGGCGATCACCCCGTTGAGCGCCGACCTGGATCTCCCCGAGGCCCTCTCCCGGATCGTCTCCGGGGCATGTGAGCTCGTGGGGGCCCGCTACGGAGCGCTCGGGGTGCTCGGACCGGACTCACGCCATCTCGCCGCCTTCTACACGCATGGGCTGACGCCGGACGAGGTGGCCCGCATCGGCCTGCCTCCGGTCGGGCACGGGGTCCTCGGGCTGCTGCTGACCGACCCCAGGCCGCTCCGGATCGACGACCTGACGCTCCACCCGAGGTCAGTGGGCTTCCCGGCGCACCACCCGCCGATGCGCAGCCTGCTCGGTGCGCCGATCCGGATCCGCGACCGGATCTTCGGCAACATCTACGTGGCCGACAAGGAGGGCGGTGGGACCTTCACGGCCCAGGACGAGTCGCTGCTCGTGTCCCTCGCCGGGGCCGCCGGTTCCGCGCTGGACAACGCCCGGCTGCTGGCCCAGAGCGAGGTGCGCCAGCGGTGGTCCGCGGCGACGAGCCAGCTGGTCCAGTCCCTCCTCGAGTCCGAGTCGGAGGAGGCCTCGGTCGCGCTCATGGCGACGCAGGTCCGTGAGCTGAGCGGTGGCGTCGTCAGTGCGGTCGCGTTCGTCGACGCCGCCGGGCGGCTCGAGATCCGGGCCATCGCCCGCCGCGCCGGGGCGCCCGTGCCACCGGCCGGAGAGCCCTCCGGCGCCCTCCTCGGCGGGGGCGAGTGGAACGAGCTGCTCGCCGCGCGCCAGCCCATCCTCCACGTGCCGGGCGGCGCCGAGGACCCGCGGGCCCGTCCGGCGGAGGAGGCGCGACGCGTCCTCGGGCTCGTCCCGCCGACGGCCGTGGCGCTCGTGCCGCTGGGCGCCGGCCCGCGCGGCAACGGCCTGCTCATCACCGGCTGGGACGAGAGCGACGAGGCGACCGCGCAGGACGCCCTGCCCGCCCAGGCCGCCTACGCCGTCCAGGCCGGGGTCGCCATCCTGGCCGCGCAGGCGCACGCGGACCGCGGTCGGGTCGCCCTGCTCGAGGAGCGGGAGCGCATCGCCCGCGAGATGCACGACCACGTCATCCAGCAGCTCTTCGCCACCGGGTTGTCGCTCCAGTCGGCCGTCCCGCTCGCGCAGCACCCCGTCGTCCGTGTCCGCCTCAGCCAGGCCGTCGACGACCTCGACCGGGCCATCCGCCAGATCCGTCAGGCGATCTTCGAGCTGCACCGGCAGGACCCCGGCGAGAACCTCCTCGCCGTGCTGCGGGCCATCGCCGAGTCGTATGCCGTGAGCCTGGGTTTCGTCCCCGAGGTGACCGTCTCGCCGGGGCTGGGTCCACTGCCCGACCGGCTGCGCGCCGACGTCATCGCCGTCGTCCGTGAAGGGCTGGCCAACGTCGCGCGCCACGCCCGGGCCGGCGTCGCACGGGTCGAGGTCTGCGGCGCTGCTTCCGGAGATGGCGGCATCTGCGTGCGCGTCACCGACGACGGGGTGGGCTTCGACGCCGCCGACGCGCGCAGCGGCCTGGTCAACCTGCGCTCTCGGGCGGCCGCGCACCACGGCTGCCTGGAGATCCGCCGCATCTCGACCGGTGGCACGGAGCTGGAGTGGAACGCCCGGCGCGACAGCCAGACACCAGGCAGGAAGTGACCTCCTCCATGGATCCCCTCACCCCGACGACGGCGGCCACCAAGGTCTTCCTCCTCGATGACCACGAGATCGTGCGGCGGGGCCTGCGGGACCTCGTCGAGGCGGCGCCTGACATGGAGGTCGTTGGCGAGTCCGGCTCGGCCCGTGAGGCAGCGCGGCGCATCCCCGCGCTGCTGCCCGACGTGGCGGTGCTCGACGTGCGCCTCCCCGACGGGTCCGGGATCGAGGTCTGCCGCGAGATCCGGTCGGTCGACCCCCGGATCAAGGCCCTCATCCTGACGTCCTACGACGACGAGCAGGCCCTCGTGTCCTCGGTGCTCGCCGGCGCCTCCGGCTACCTGCTCAAACAGCTGAGCGGTGAGGGCATCGTCGCCGCGATCCGCCGGGTCGCGGCAGGGGAGGACCTGTCCGACCACCCCCACGCCAAGGCACTCCGGGACCGGTGGGCCGCGCGCGAGGAGCACGACCCGCGCCTCAGGGCACTCTCACCCGTCGAGCGCCGGATCCTCGACCTCATCGCCGAGGGCCTGACCAACCGCCAGGTCGGCGACCGTCTCCACCTCGCCGAGAAGACGGTGAAGAACTACGTCTCGTCCGTCCTCAGCAAGATGGGCATGGAGACACGCACCCAGGCCGCCGTCTATGCCGCGACCCACCGAGAGCCCCACGACCCACCCGTGCCCTGAGACCCCGAACTCCACCGCAGCGCTGGGCCGGCTTGCAGCGCAACCCAGCCCAGCGGCATACGGTCGGGTCAGCTCACCTCGTGTCGGACGTGGGGAGCGCACCGGCTGACCTGAGGACGGCCTGCCGGCCGGCCTCGAGCCGCGCCACGGGCACCCGCGGTGGCGAGCAGGACAAGTAGTCGATGCCCGCCTTCGCGAAGAACCCGATGGACGTCGGGTCGCCCGCGTGCTCGCCGCAGACCCCGAGCTCGAGGCCGCTGCGGGTCGCCCGGCCCTTCTCCACGGCCAACCGGACGAGCGCTCCCACGCCCACCTCGTCGAGCGTCTGGAACGGGTCGGCCGAGATGATGCCCTGCTCGCGGTAGGCCGCGAGGAAGCTCGCTTCGGCGTCGTCCCGCGAGATGCCCCACGTCGTCTGCGTGAGGTCGTTGGTGCCGAACGAGAAGAAGTCGGCGTGGGCGGCGAGGGCATCCGCCGTGAGCGCGGCCCGGGGCAGCTCGATCATGACCCCGATCGGGATGTCCAGGGTCCTGCCGTGCCGGGCCCCGACCTCGGCGATGACGGTCTCCACGCGTCCGCGCGCAGCCTCGAGCTCGGCCACCTCCGCGACGAGCGGGAGCATCAGCTCGGGGCGGACGTTGCGGCCCTCCTCGAGGAGCCGCGACACCGCCTCTGCGAGAGCCCGCACCTGGACCTGAGCCACCTCCGGGTGCACGAGGAGCAGCCGGACACCACGGAGCCCGAGCATCGGGTTCGCCTCGTGCAGACGGCGGACGGCGGCGAGGCGCTGCTCCGCCACGGGGTCCTCCGGCTCACCCTTCGCCGCCGCGACCGCAGCCGAGACGGAGAGGTCGACGAGGTCGGGGAGGAACTCGTGCAGCGGCGGGTCGAGCAGCCGCACGACGACCGGCAGCCCCTCCATCACGGTCAGCAGCGTCGTGAACTCGTCGAGCGCGAGCGCCTCGATCTCGGCGAGGGCGCCCGCTGCGTCGTCGTCCGTGACGACGCGTTCGACGAGCTGGCGGCGTGGGCCCATGAGCATGTGTTCGGTGCGGCACAGGCCGATCCCCTCGGCGCCGTAGCGCCGAGCGGTGCGGGCTTCCTCCGGGGTCTCGGCGTTGGCCCGGACGCCCATGGTGCGACGCTTGTCGGCCTGCTCGAGGAGACGGAGCACGGCGCGAGCGGTGGGGTCCTCGGGCTGGCGGACGGGACCGCCGGCCGAGGTCTCCTGGATCGACGTCGCGACGACGCTCGCCTGGATCTCGCGGCTGCCCTCGAAGAGCTCGCCGGTGCTGCCGTCGACCGATACGACGGTGCCCTCGGTCAGCACCTGGCTGCCGTGGAAGGTCGCGGTTCGGGCGGCCGGGTCGACGACCATCTCCTCGATGCCCGTGACGCACGTCTTGCCCAGTCCCCGGGCCACGACCGCCGCGTGCGAGGTGAGGCCACCGCGCGAGGTGATGACCGCCTTGGCGGCGAGCATCCCGCCGAAGTCGTCCGGGCTCGTCTCGGGGCGGGCCAGCACCACGCTCCGGCCGAGACCGGCCCACTCCATTGCGGTGGCCGCGTCGAAGACGAGCTGCCCCACAGCCGCTCCGGGGCTGGCGGCGAGGCCGCCGGCGAGTGGTGCGGCCGCGGCCACCTGGAAGGACGGGTGCAGCAGCGTCGTCAGCTGGTGGCCGTTGACCCGGGTCAGGGCCTCGTCGAGGTCGATGACGCCTTCGTCGGCCAGCTCGACGGCGATCCGGAAGGCAGCGGCCGGGCTGCGCTTGCCCAGCCGGGTCTGGAGGATCCACAGCCGCCCCCGCTCGACGGTGAACTCGACATCACACAGGTCGCGGTAGTGGGTCTCGAGCGACCTGAGGTGCCGGGAGAGCTCGGCGTGGATCTCCGGGTCGCGTCGGTGCAGCTCGGAGAGGTCCATCGGGCTGCGCACCCCGCTGACGACGTCCTCGCCCTGAGCGTCGGGCAGATAGTCCCCGAAGGCGCCCGGGGCCCCGGTCACGGGGTCGCGGGTGAAGCAGACGCCGCTGCCCGAACGGTCACCCCGGTTGCCGAAGACCATCTGGACGACGTTGACGGCCGTACCGAGGTCATCGGGAATCCCCTCGTGGGCCCGGTAGAGGCGGGCGCG
>Ga0209347_1000804_pt1 | contig 66695 bp, 70 predicted proteins | sample AutmiccommuBRH23_FD_187382 | JGI IMG/M metagenome (GOLD analysis project Ga0209347, IMG submission 187382) | Deep subsurface microbial communities from Mt. Terri, Switzerland - Autotrophic microbial communities BRH/23 (SPAdes) (version 2) | ecosystem: Environmental > Aquatic > Deep subsurface >... | reverse complement strand
ACGCCAAAGTCTCTTCTGCTACTTTAGTGAGGTCCAATCCTTTATATTCTCTAAATTTTTTGCTCATTTTATGCCCTTAAATCAATTAGTGTGCGAAATTACGGATTTTATTGAAAATATCATTTCAATAATTGTAAAAAAATATCGACTAATTTTAAGCTGAAATTCGGGTGATTTTTGGTAAAAATTTGGGCGTTCCGCTGAAAAGCGGCCGTGCTTTTGCTACTCGCTTTTTTTAGTTTCAAAAAGCAACTAAAAAAGAGCTCAAACAAACCGCTCAATCACTAACGCAAATTGAATAAACCATAAAAATACAGTTAAAATAAAAATTATTCAGCAGTATTCAATTGAAAATCATATCTTTAAAACCGGAAAAGACAATCATCAAATTATCAAAAAATCGCTATGGAATTACAAATTATTCAAAACAAAATTTATGAAATACGCGGACAACGCATTATGCTCGATTTCGATCTTGCAGAAATGTATGAAGTGGAAACTCGCGCATTAAAACAGGCAATTAAACGAAATATTGATCGCTTTCCTGATGATTTTATGTTCGAATTAAATGAAAAAGAAATCGAAAACTTGGTATCACAATCTGTGATACCATCTAAAAGTAAACTTGGCGGGGCAAAACCTTTCGCCTTTACGGAACAAGGTGTTGCTATGCTTTCAAGTGTCTTAAACAGCAAAAAAGCCATACAAGTAAATATTGCAGTTATTAGGGCATTTGTGGTATTGCGACAACATTTAGCTGATTACAAAGACATAAGGAACTGTAATGAAATAAATTATACATTTTGGCTTGTTCATTTGCCCTTTTTATTCGTTGTAAACTCTTTAAATATCATAGGCTATTCGCATCGTTTACGCCTTAAAAAAGAACAAAATTACGTCGCCAATTCTGCACACTTTATTTCATTACAGTTCCTAAAAGAAAATATCGCGACACTTGAAAAACAAATGAATCTTAATTTTAAAGATATTAACCAAGCTTTGCATTATTTATTGAACAAGGACGAGCAACAAATTTCGCAACATGAAAGAAAACAAATTGGGTTTAAAAAATGAATAATTTCAAATCAAAAAATCCTACATTCCTCTTTCTTTCTGAATTTTTTCATAAGCAATGCTCACTTGCTTAAATTTTTCTTCGGCACCTTTTATGTGTTCATCGCCAAGATGCTGCAATTTGTCGGGATGGTATTTTTTGGCCATTTTACGGTAAGCCAATTTTACTTCATCATTGGAAGCTGTTTTTTCAATTTCCAAAATACGGTAAGCGCTGTCGGAACTATTATAAAACATCGCTTTTATCGATTCAAAATCGTGCGGATTCACATACAAATAACCTGAAATGGTTTTTATGGCATTTACCTCAACTTCTTGTACCGCGCCATCAGCATTTGCAATGCCAAACAAAAAATGAATGAGCTGCAAACGCGAAGCATGCGTTAAATTTTGACGAATCTGGGTACAAATTTGTGGCGTTGAGATTTGGTTGTTTTTCATAAATACTTTAAACAACTTAAATGCGTTGTTGGCGCGTTCTTCGCCATACATTCGCTTAAAATGTTCTCTAACAAATAACAATTCCCGTTCGTTTACATTTCCGTCGGCTTTGATAACCACCGATGACAATAACAACAAACTTACTTCAAAATCCCCCGATTGCACATTTGCACTTGTTCTTCCGTAGGTTCTGGCCAATTCAAGATCTTCTTTCGTAAATCCGTCAATAAAACTGCCAACGGCAAATCCTAAAATACTTCCAATTGGACCGCCAAGCGTAAAACCCAATCCTGCACCCAACCATTTAACAAAATTTGCCATAATTTTTTTGCCGCAAAGATACATTGATTTGCAAGTATCCACTAAGTTCTCTACATTACAATTGTTAAAATAGTTATAAACTTTTTTTCAATGGAATAATTAAAATTTGTGTTTAGTCATTTCACATTTAATCTATTATCTTTGCAGGAAATATACTAATAACTAAAAAATAAAAATATGTATCCACCAGAATTGGTAAAACCGATGCAAGCTGAGTTAGAGAATGCAGGTTTTACGTCATTACATACCGCTCAGGAAGTTGAAGCGGCGTTGAAAAAAGAAGGAACCACCTTGGTTGTCGTTAATTCAGTTTGTGGTTGTGCCGCCGGTACAGCGCGTCCTGGAGCTGTTGTTTCTTTGCAATACGACAAAGTACCAACTAATTTAGTGACTGTTTTTGCAGGCGTTGACAGTGAAGCAACCGCAAAAGCACGTGAAAACATGATTCCATTTCCTCCATCATCACCGGCAATTGCCTTATTTAAAGATGGTGTTTTGGTTCATATGTTAGAGCGCCATCACATTGAAGGCCGACCTGCAGAAGTAATTGCTTCAAATTTAGCAGGAGCTTACGAGGAATATTGTTAAAATAATTTCCTTCAAAATGAAACTCATTAAAAATATCTCGAAAACGATTGTCTTATTGACATTCTTTTTTGGTTGCACAAGCACTACAGAATTAGGCAAAGAAGATGATTTGGCCGAACTAAACAATCTAAAAGAAGAAATTGAGCTGTTGGTTAATTCTGGCGTTTGTTCAGAAAATTCAGATTGTGATTCTATTGCCTTCGGAAGCAAAGCTTGCGGCGGACCAAAAGCCTATCTCGCATTCAGCTCTTCAATCAATGTTGAATTACTTCAGCAAAAAGTGGCGAATTACAATGCGCTTGAAAGTGCCTTTAACCAAAAATGGGGAATTGTTTCAGATTGCGCTGTTGTTATGCCCCCAACAAGCGTTGAATGCATAAACGGAAAATGTACGGCCGTTTACTAATAATCAGTTCAAAAAAATGATTTAAAAACTACTGATATTCTCGGTAGTTTTTTTATTTTTAAGCATTGTTATTTCAACTTATGAATACCCAGCAAATCATTAAAAATACCGAAGCATTTGTAAAAAATGCTTTAAAAGATGCAGAAGGCGGCCACGACTGGTTTCATATTTTACGTGTTTGGAACAATGCAAAACTCATTGCAAAAAATGAAAATGTTAACGGATTTGTGGTAGAATTGGGCGCATTATTACACGATATTGCCGATTCAAAATTTTACAATGGCGACGAAACAATTGGACCCAAAATAGCCCGTGAGTTTTTGGAAAGCCAGCAGGTTGATGAATCAATTATTATTCATATTGAAAATATTATCAACAATATTTCTTTTAAATCCAGCCTGCCGGCGGACAGGGGCGGCAATTTTGAACAAAAATTTAACTCCCCTGAACTGGAAGTTATTCAGGATGCCGACAGGCTGGATGCCATTGGCGCGGTTGGAATTGCCAGGACATTTAATTATGGCGGATTTAAAAACAGACCGCTTTACAATCCGGAAATTGCCCCCAATTTAAATCAATCTAAAGAAGCTTATAAAAATTCAGAAGCACCAACAATCAATCATTTTTATGAAAAATTGTTGTTGCTAAAAGACCGAATGAATACGGTTACAGGCAGAAAAATAGCTGCAAACAGACATCAATATATGGAATATTTTTTAAATCAATTTTATGATGAATGGAATGGGAAATTATAATTTATAAGGAAAATAACTTCCTTCAATTGATATACTAAAAAAGGTTTAAGTGCGTTTCTATTTCATAGTCGCGCTTCGAAAAGTGTTCTGAAAATCAAAAAATAAGTGACCTTAAGGTTATAAAGTTATGTTAAAATTTCATATCCATTGATAGTTTTTATATCTTTACTCACTTTTATAAATTCAATTAGATTAATTATAGAAAATATAAGATTAAATGAATACCTACAAACTTTTTACATTTTTGCTTTTACTGACCAGCTCGCTGATATATTCCCAAACCAATATCAAACATAAAATCACAAAAGGTGAAAGTATTTATGCAATCGCTAAAAAATACGATGTAAAAGAGGCCGCTATTTATGAATTAAACCCTGATATCAAAGGGAAATTATTAAAATTGAATGCTATTTTACTAATCCCTAACAATAAATTTACAGCGGATCAAATAGCCGGAAACACTTTAAAAACAGACTTATCACAAGCACAAAACCACATCATTGCATCAGGTGAAACTTTGTCTAAAATTTCAAAAAAATACGGAACTTCCATAAAAGAATTGGAACGTTTAAACCCTGCGATTCCTAAAAAGCTTCCTATTGGTTATTCATTAATTATCAGAGAAGAACCGCCAACAATTGAAGCAATCACAAAGGAATTCGGCGCAAATGCCATCGTTGAAAATACAGAAGAACTTGCAACAGAAGAACCTGCCAAAATTCAATTTCTAATAGAAACTGCTTCAAAAAATATAGGAACGAGGTACAGAAGCGGCGGAACAACGATTAGCGGTTTTGATTGTTCAGGGTTAATTTTTAAAACCTTTAAAGAAATAGACTTTACCTTGCCAAGATCATCCAATCAACAAGCTAAAATAGGCACTAAAATTCAAAAATCGCAAGCACAAAAAGGTGATTTGATATTTTTTGCCACCAATGGCAGTCGATCCATCAACCATGTTGGGATGATTACCGAAATTATTGGAGACGAAATAAAATTTATTCACTCATCCACATCATTGGGTGTTATTGTTTCCTCTATCAAGGAAGCATATTATTCAAAAAGATTTAAGCAAATAAACAGGGTTTTAGGCTTAAAAACGGAAAAAGATTAGTTTTCAGTTTAAAGTCCTTTCTTTTTATTCTTTAAACCATTCTCTTTTTTTATTCAAAATCAGGTTTTCGTTTTTCTAAAAATGCAGTGGTGCCTTCCTTAAAATCATCGGTTCCAAAAATAAGTCCGAATTGTTCTATTTCCACCCCAAATCCATTTACCAGATTTGCATAATTAGCATTGATGGCTTTAATTGCCGCAGCAATGGCAACGGAAGAATTTTGAGCCATCTTGTTCGCCAATTTTTCGCACAAAGGCAATAATTCTTCTTGTTCCACCACATAATTTACCAAGCCCCAATCTTTGGCTTCGGCTGCGGAAATCATATTGGCAGTCATAATCATCTCCATGGCTTTTCCTTTCCCAACTAATTGCGGCAATCGTTGTGTTCCGCCATAACCAGGAATTACGCCCAAAGAAACTTCAGGCAAACCCATTTTTGCGTTGGTGCTTGCAACCCTAAAATGTGCTGCCATCGCTAATTCCAAACCGCCTCCCAAGGCAAATCCATTAATTGCAGCAATCACAGGTGTACTTAAATTTTGAACAAAATCGAATAAGATTTTTTGACCATTTCGAGCCAATTCCGTTCCTTCTTCTATGTTGAAATTTGCAAACTCAGAAATATCGGCACCGGCAACAAAAGCCTTTTCGCCGCTTCCGGTTATAATAATTGCCTTTACAAATTGATTGGCTTCTAGAGCTTTAAAGGCCAAATGCAATTCCTCAATAGTTTTAATGTTTAATGCATTTAATTTTGTGGGTCTGTTAATGGTAATAATTGCAGTGTTCTCTTGCTGTGTTACTATGATATTCTCGAAATTCATATCTTTAATTTTTAGGTAATTTAACTGTAAATACGGTTCCAACATTGGTTTTGGAAGTAAAAGTGACACTGCCGTTATAAGCATCAACAATATTTTTTACCATCGCCAGTCCCAATCCCATTCCGCTGGTTTTGGTGGTGAATTTTGGCTCAAAAACCCTTACGGCATCTACTTCTGAAATTCCTTTCCCATTATCGGCAATTGTGATGCAAATATTTTCATCTTCTTCTGCAACAGTGACTTCCAGCTTTTTATTTTCAGAATCTTCCAAAGACTGTGTCGCGTTTTTTACCAGATTTGTTACAATTCTTATGACTTGTGTTTTATCTAATTTTGCAATTATGGATTGCTGTTTTGAAAAAAAAGAAATGTAATCTTCCGTAAAAATGTTTAAGGCTTTTTTAACAACTTGAACAATATCTATTTCCTCTCTATTTTGGGCAGGCATATTTGCGAAATTCGAAAATGCGGATGCAATAGTGCTCAAAGTATCTATTTGCTGAATTAACATATTGCTGAATTCATTTATTTTATCCTGAATACCGGGGTCGTTAGGATCAAATTTCCTTTGAAAACTTTGTACAGTGAGTCGCATGGGCGTGAGCGGATTTTTAATTTCATGCGCTACTTGTTTTGCCATTTCTCTCCAAGCTTGTTCTCGTTCGCCTTTTGCCAATTTTACAGCACTCTCTTCCAATTCATCAACCATTTCATTATAAGCATTTATCAAAGTTGCTATTTCTGTGCTTGAATCGCTTAAAGTAATTTTTTCATTCCGTTTGCTTAATCGTGTTTGGCTAATTTTTTCTGTAATGGCTTTTAAGGATCGCGTAATATAGCTGGATATAAAATAGGCCAATAAAATTGCCAAAACAAACATCAATGCATACACCAAGGTTAACCGATACAAAAATTCTTTCAAGTCCCTATTTTGCTCGGTATTGTCTTGTACATATCGCAAATTTAAAATTCCAAATGGTTTAAATTTATTGTCGGTTATATAAGAATATGAAGATTGATAACTGTTTTCATTTATCACTTTTTCGCTAATATAAAGATGCTTAAAATTGTTAGCGATAGCTTCTAAAACGGTATCGGATAACATTTCCGGCGCATCGCTTTTTACAAAGCCTGAATGTGAGCTTTTTACTAAATTCCCTTCTAAATCATATATATTGATTTCTGATTTCTCTATGTTAGAAATTTCGTAAATTTTATCTTTAAAAATATAAGGCAGATTTTTGGTTTCCAACGGAAAAGTGTTTCCGCTATTTAACCAATAAGTTATTGCAGCATGAATGGACTGTTCTTTTCGCTCTAACCTTCCTTTATTGTATTCATCGGTTTGCTCTTTATACTGATAAATGGTAACGGTGGCAATTAAAACTGAAGCCAGCAATATTAACAATATCATTGCTAAAAATATCCGAATGCGTAAAGAAAGCTGTTTAATTTTCATCTGTTTAAATTATATTTTCTATTGGTAACAGATTGCTGCCGGCAGGTAAGCCTGCTTGCCGCAGGTAAGCCTGCTTGCCGCAGGTAAGCCTGCTTGCCGCAGGCAAGTTCGCAATTAATCATTCCTTTGTATCTCAAAATTTGTTAAGCTCGTTTCATGCCAAAATTTGAAGTAAATATACTTAATTAATTTGATGGATAACAACAATAAGCATACCAGTAAATTTTTCTGGTTCAAGGGAATTTATCGAAAAGTTTTCTTTTCTGATTTCTTTATTAAAGGCGAAGTAAGATAAAATAAGAAAAATCCGGATAAAATAGTTATAATCCCTAATGCCGAAAAAATACGAAGCACCCAATTGGTAATATGGTCTCTGGATTGATAATCCATCGTGTGAAGCATCCATAAAAAATCAAATCGACGCCAATTGTTGTTTCTCACACTTGTAATTTCACCTGATTCCGTAGAAACATAGATGGTTGTTTTTGATGGATGGTTCAAAGTAAAAGCAAACGCCGGAAGCGGTTTTTCCCTATATTCATGATGCATTCCTGTTGAATGTTTTGGAAGAAATTTTGCTTTTACAATTGGAACGGGCACTAATAATTGTTGTTCTGCGATTTCCAAACATTCCTGTCCGGTAAATTCTGATCGCAAACTTCCTGTTTCAATAGAAATTAATTGCGATTTTAACTGTCCGTTTTCAAAAAACCTGAATTGTGCGAATGATTTTTTTAATGTTTCAACCAACTTCACTGAATGAACCGAATCAATGTTTGTGAAAGTTTTTAAGGAGTCTATTCCTTTTTGAATTTGAGAAAAATCAACCGACTCAACGTACTTTTTTTCATGTTTCAATAATGTTTCCCCGTGAACATCATCCATATTGTTCCAGCTGAAATACAATCCGCCCAAAGCCCAAAAAAAGAATTGCACACCCATAAAAACACCCAAATAGCGGTGAATTTTACGTGCATTATAATTTCTGTTTTTTCTAAATTTCATTATTTATAGCGCAGTTTGAAAAATATAAGCAGCAAAGCTAAAAAACCGGTGACCGCATTTGCAAAAATCATCGCCAAACTATTTATAGAAATTCCGTAGATTAACCACAAAACAATTCCGACAAAAAACACCAAATACATGGTTAACGACAAACTTTCGGCCGATTTAGATTTCCAGGTTTTATACACCTGGGGCACAAACGCCGCCGTTGTTAAAATACCGGCGATCAATCCAATTATTTCGTTGCTGTCAATCATTGATTTTATCCCACTATATTTATAATTTTTCCCGGAACAATAATCACTTTGTTAGGTACGCGACCTTGCAATTGCTCCTGTGTTTTTTCATGAGCCATCACGGCGTCTTCAATATCTTTAACGCTTAAATCCAAGGGTAATTCAATTTTAAATCGCATTTTGCCATTGAATGAAACCGGGTATTCCTTGCTGCTTTCAACCAAATATTTTGGTTCAAAAACTGGAAAATCAACTGTTGAAACTGAAGTTGTATGTCCTAAGTTTTTCCACAATTCTTCTGCAATATGCGGTGCATAAGGCTCCATTAAAATTGCCATTGGCTCTAAAATTGCCCGTTTGTTGCATTTTAAGGCGGTTAATTCGTTCACCGCAATCATAAAGGTGGAAACCGAAGTGTTGAAAGAAAAATGATCAATGTCTTCTTCCACTTTTTTAATGGTTTTATGCAAAATTTTAAACTCCTCTTTTGATGGATTATCTTCTGAAACAGAAAATTTATTATCAACAATATACAGTTTCCAAAGTTTCTTCAGAAAACTAAGAACGCCCGAAATTCCTGAAGTTTTCCAAGGTTTTGACTGTTCCAGCGGACCTAAAAACATTTCGAACATCCGTAAACTGTCGGCACCATATTCCTCACAAATCTGGTCCGGATTTACCACATTGTATTTAGATTTCGACATTTTTTCGACTTCGCGGCCGCAAACGTATTTTCCTTTTTCTAAAATAAACTCAGCATTTTTATATTCTGGGCGCCATTTTTTAAAAGCTTCAATGTCCAATTCATCTGCCAAGTTTACAAGTGAAACATCGGCATGAATAGGGTTGATACTAAATTCTATTTTTCCAGTCAAATAATTTATTACCCCACTTACTCCTTCTGATTCATAAATATTTAAAATGATACTGCTCTTTCCAAAAATCTCTACTAACTTTTGAAACGAGTTTTCAGAAATTCCTTCTGACAAATCATTTAAAAATTGATTTTCGAATTTTTCATCAATAAAAGTCTTATTTATTTCTTGATTGACTAAGTTTTTTGATAAAACTTTTGGAGGGAACAAAATAGTTTCGTGAGTTTCCATTCCGAAAAGCTCTCCAATAAGCCATGGTGACAATTTATAAACAAAAGCGCTTGTGCCAGAAATCATTCCTTGGTTGATCAGTTTTTTCGCATATTCATCAACAGGAACAATGCCTTTGTCGAACAAGAATTTTTGCCAAAAACGAGAATATAATAAATGTCCGGTTGCGTGTTCGCTTCCTCCAATATATAAATCAACATCCTGCCAATATTCAACCGCTTCTTTGCTCACAAATTCTTCGGTGTTATGCGGATCCATATACCGGTTAAAATAAGAAGAACTTCCTGCCCAACCAGGCATCGTATTCAATTCCAGTTGAAATACCGTTTCATTATCCATTAAATCGTTGCTTACAATCTTATTGGTTTTGGTGTCCCAAGACCAAACGGAGGCATTTCCCAAAGGCGGTTTTCCGTCTTCTGTTGGCAAATATTTTTCAACTTCGGGCAATACAATCGGCAAATATTTTGGGTCAATCATTTGCGGTAAACCATTTTTGTAATACACCGGAAATGGTTCTCCCCAATAACGCTGACGGCTAAAAACGGCATCGCGCAAGCGGAAATTCACTTTACCGAAACCAACACCTAGTCGCTCAGTTTCCTCAATAATGCGTTTCATCGCTTTTTTGTAAGGCAATCCGTTCAAAAAATCGGAATTTGCAATTACCGAATTTTCCTTATCGGTATAAGCGCCTTCAGAAATATCAACGCCTTCAAAAATATTCGGAATTTCAAGATTGAAATGTTTTGCAAAATCATAATCGCGCTGATCGCCGCAAGGAACCGCCATTACAGCGCCGGTTCCATAACCTGCCAACACATAATCGCCAATCCAAATCGGGATCTTTTTACCCGAAAACGGATGCAAAGCATACGTACCTGTAAATACGCCTGAAATGGTTTTCACATCGGCCATACGTTCCAATTCACTGCGTTTTGCGGTGGATTTTATATAAGCTTCCACCGCTGATTTTTGTTCAGGCGTTGTGATCATCGGCACCAAATCATGTTCAGGTGCCAAAGTCATAAAACTTACTCCGAAAATTGTGTCGGGACGCGTGGTAAAAACCTCAATCTTATGAGATTGCTTCGTTTCACTCGCAATGACGTCAAAAGAAACCATCGCACCTTCACTTCTTCCAATCCAATACGTTTGTGAATCTTTTAAGGGTTGTGGCCAGTCTATTTTTGCCATTCCGTCCAGCAATCGTTGTGCGTATGCGGTGATTCGCATACTCCATTGCATCATTTTTTTACGAATAACCTGATGGCCGCCACGTTCGGAAACGCCGTTCACAATTTCATCATTTGCCAATACCGTTCCCAATCCCGGACACCAGTTTACCTCGGTTTCCGACAAGAAAGTCAATCGGTATTGCAACAGTATTTTTTGTTGTTTTTCTTCGGAAAAATTTTTCCAATCCTCTGCAGAAAATATTTCGATATTGTCATCACATGCAGCTTTTACTTTGCTGTTTCCTTCCGCATAAAATATGGCAATTAAGGTTGAAATATCCTCGGCTTTATCAGTTGTTTTATGATACCACGAATTGAACAATTGAATGAAAATCCACTGGGTCCATTTGTAATAACTGGGATCGGAAGTTCGCACCTCACGCGACCAGTCGAATGAAAATCCGATTTGATCCAATTGTTTTCTGTATGTTTTGATATTTTCTTCGGTGGTAATTGCGGGATGCTGTCCAGTTTGAATCGCATATTGCTCTGCCGGCAATCCGAAAGAATCATAGCCTTGCGGATGCAAAACGTTAAATCCTTTATGGCGTTTGTAGCGGGCATAAATATCGGAAGCGATGTAACCAAGCGGATGGCCCACGTGCAAACCGGCGCCCGACGGATACGGAAACATATCCAATACGAAATATTTTGGTTTGGTTGAATTGTTTTCGGCTTTAAACGTTTGGTTTTCCGCCCAATACTTTTGCCAGTCGGCTTCTATCTTTCTAAAATTATATTCCATGCTGCGATTCCATTTCTAAAGATGCGAAGTTACGTTTTATATAGAAAACTGTAAAATGTTTGTTTTGAATAAATCGCCTCGGATTTTAAATAGGATTAAATGATTAAATAGTATCAGTTTATATTCTGCAAAATATGTAAATTTCGACTTTCACTCAATAAAGATATCTTGAACAAATCAAATTACAAAGCACATTTGGCCTTGCTAGGCGCCAACATTATTTATGGGGTAAACCACATTGTGGCCAAAGGTGTGATGCCCGATAAAATTGGGCCGTCAGCATTTGTTTTTTTAAGAATTTTGGGTGCCGGATTGCTTTTTTGGATGATCAAATCGTTTATCAAAGAAAAAATCGACAAAAAAGATTTCCCTTTATTAATTCTCTGCGGATTGATGGGAGTTGCCTCCAATCAATTATTTTTCTTTAATGGATTAAGTTTAACATCACCCATTGATGCGTCCATTATAATCACGGCAGTTCCAGTATTGGTGTTGGTTTTTAGCGCTTTTATGCTGAAAGAAAGAATTACACTGATTAAACTTATTGGCATTGCGCTCGGAGCAATTGGCGCTGTTATTTTGATTTTATACGGAAAAAAAGCCGGCGGAACCAGTTCGGTTTTAGGAAATATATTTGTTTTTATCAATGCATGTTCTTATGCGTTTTATTTGGTTTTGGTAAAACCATTGATGAATAAATACAACCCTATTACCATTGTGAGCTGGGCGTTTTTATTCGGATTTCTGTTTATGTTTCCTATAGGCATCAGCGATTTGTTAAGCACCAATTTTGCCGCATTTACATCGCATACTTACCTAACAATAGCATTTGTGGTGCTTGGTACCACTTTTTTAACCTACCTTTTTAATATTTATGCACTCAGCAAAGTGGCACCATCCGTCACCGGAAGTTATATTTATTTGCAGCCCGTGGTCAGTTTTATTATGGTCGCCATTTACGCTTTTGTCTTAAATTTCGATGAATATGCGCAAGATATCGGTTTTGTCAAAATCTTCAGTTGTTTGCTGGTGGTTGCGGGCGTTTATTTAATCAGCAAGAAATCTAAAATACCCATAATTTAACACAATATTTTGGGCTTTGCCGCCTTTTTGATTGGCGTTTCCCTGCGGGTCAGGATTTCCGTTGCAAACAAGGTTCACTGAACTCCAAAATAAAAAAAGTGAAGTAATCCTTAACGCAAAATAATTTACGATTTTTGACCTATTTGTTAAAATCAAAACTTTAAATCTCATCAAAAACTTCGTAACTTTGAAAGCAAATGTTTTTTATCGAAAAACACGAACAAACCATCGCCCTGAACGCAATTGAAGGGCAACAATCTAACAATCCAAAATACTAAAAAATTGGAATCAAAATTATATTTAGTGCCAACGCCCATCGGAAATTTAGAAGACATCACTTTAAGGGCCATCAGGGTTTTAAAAGAAGTGGATTTAATTTTGGCCGAAGACACACGAACCAGCGGAAAATTATTGAAGCATTTTGAAATTTCCACCCATATGCACAGTCACCATATGCACAATGAGCATAAGACGGTGGCCAATATAGTGCAACGCATTAAAAACGGGGAATCTGTGGCATTAATTTCCGATGCCGGAACACCCGCAATTTCCGATCCCGGATTTTTACTCACGCGCGCCTGTTTGGAAAATGGCGTAGAAATTGAATGTTTGCCCGGCGCCACAGCTTTTGTGCCTGCATTGGTGAATAGCGGCTTGCCTAATGACAAGTTCGTATTTGAAGGCTTTTTGCCCGTTAAAAAAGGCCGTCAAACACGTCTGACTTTTCTGGCCGATGAAACACGAACCATCATTTTTTACGAATCACCACATAAATTATTAAAAACACTCACCAGTTTTGCTGAACTTTTTGGCGCCGACCGACCAATTTCCATATCACGCGAATTGACAAAATTGTACGAAGAAACTCTAAGAGGCACCGTTGCTGAAATGATTGAACACTTTACCTTAAAACCCCCAAAAGGTGAATTTGTCGTGGTAGTTGGCGGAAAAAAATAAATTTTGTGACTAAAATAAATAAGATATGAATTACAGAACATTGGGAAAAACCGGACTTAAAGTTTCGGAAATTAGCTTGGGAACCTGGCAGGTTGGCGGAAAATGGGGAAGCGATTTTAATGAGAAAAATGCGGAAGAAATTATCAATACTGCCATTGACCACGGCATTAATTTTTTGGACACCGCAGATGTTTACAGCAACGGTCTTAGCGAAAAAACCGTGGGTAAAGTGGTTCGCTCACGCGGCGGAGATGTTTATATTGCCACAAAATGCGGCAGACACTTAAATCCACATACAAATGCCGCTTACCAACCGGCAATTTTAAGAAAATTTGTCGAAAACAGCTTGTCCAATTTGGGTGTTGAGCGCATCGATTTAATTCAATTGCATTGTCCGCCCACAGAAGTCTATTACCGTCCGGAGATTTTTGCGTTGTTTGACCAGCTTACCAAAGAAGGTAAAATTAGAAATTATGGCGTTAGCGTGGCCAATGTGGAAGAAGCCTTAAAAGCAATTGAATACCCTGGCGTTAGCACTGTACAAATTATTTTTAATATGTTTCGCCAACGGCCCAGCGAATTGTTTTTTAGAGAAGCGAAAGCCAAAAATGTGGGGATTATTGCCCGTGTGCCTTTAGCCAGCGGTTTACTGACCGGTAAATTTGCTAAAAGTTCCACTTTTGATAAAGATGATCACCGATTTTTTAACAGAGAAGGCGAAGTTTTCGATAAAGGAGAAACTTTTTCGGGAATTGATTTTGATTTAGGACTTAAAGCCATGGAAGAATTGAAAGATATTTTTAAGGATCAAAGCTTGGTTCACAAAGCATTGCAGTGGATCTTGGCTTTTGAAGAGGTAAGTTGCATTATCCCGGGCGCTTCAAGCGTGTCGCAATTACTTTCTAATTTAGACACATTTTCCGCAACGCCACTTTTAGAAAGTGATATAGAAAAAGTAAATGCCATTTATCATAAATACATAAAAAAGGAAGTGCATCATTTATGGTAACTCAATAAATAGGGTTGTTTACAGAGTAAATTCTCTCGACTGTTAAGGCATAAACCATCAATAAAACCATTTTGAAACTGCTTCAAAATAGACAAAAGGCATAAAATAATATTATTTTATGCCTTTTGTATTGTATAATTATTTACTTTTATTCTTTAACTAACTAAATATCAATATTATGAAAAGCTATTATTCTATTTTATTCTTGTCAATGCTATTTATTGCATGTCAGCCTAAAGCCGATAATTCGGCAAACGAAGCTTTCGAAAAAAACTCAAAAACCGTATTGGCCAATTTGGAAGGCTGGCAAAACGAAAATTTAGATTATTCTATGTATGCCAAAGATTTCGCCATGCTGGAAACTGGCTTTGGCGCTCCTAAAGACTCTGTAAATTTGGATGAGATGATGGCAAACGACAAGCAAATGTGGGCAACATTTAATTTTAAATTGCTAGATTCGCCTCCTGTTTTATTGCCGGGCGTTAATCCTGAAACTAAATTGGCTGATGGCTCTGTGCGCTATTACGGCAGTTGGGAAGTTACGGTTCCTGCAACCGATTCTACCGCAGCCAAATCGGGCGTCATTAAATTATATGAGTCTTACGATTTTGATGCTGAAGGAAAAATACGCTACCAACAAGTTTATGGCGACTTTGGCGGATTAATGAGTTATTTATTCAGCAAAGAATAGTTTTAAACGTTTATTATAATTGAAAAAGTCCAAGCAATTTGGGCTTTTTTTTGTTGCTGGTGTGATCTGGATTTATAATCAAAGTAACGTATGTTAGCAGTTCGTTAAGGTGTGTTCATTTTTTCCATTTTTCACGCCTGATGGCATAAACTAACTCGTCCAACAACTCACCATTTTTGATTAATATGCTGTCAAACCTTCCTTCTAAAATGAAATTATTTTTCTCTAAGACCTTTTGTGAAGCAATATTTGTCCCATATGGCCTTGCAAATACTCGGTCAATGTCATAAGTAGAAAACGCAAATTCAACTATTTTTTTTATTGCATCACTAATAATGCCTTGTCCCCAAAATGGTTCGGCCAGCCAGTAACCCAGTTCAGCATTTTTTCTATAAATGTCGTCCTGTGGGTGAATTCCTATCCCGCCAACTGCTTTCCCGTCAATGTCAATTGCAAAAATATGAATTGGGTTGTCCTTTGTGGCAAATTCAATAAATGCTTTTCCGTCGACTTTATTATAAGGAAAAGGAAATTTGTCGGTCATATTTTTTGCTATTTTCCAATTGTTGGCATAGTTAACCAAGCTGTCTAAGTCATCTATAGTCCAAGGTCTAATTTTATATTTCATTTAAATGCTTTGTTTTTGTAGTGTTGTTATTTATTATGACTGATAAAGGTTTGATACTTGGAGAGCATCAAAGTTCCCAGTGTTTTCCTTTGAATAAAATTAGTAATTTTTTATCAAATACCAAGTAAAGCAGAGTGGGACGATTGCGCTAGCGATAGAATTTTCGTAACCATTTACCAACATAAGCAAAGCCTATTGCCAACCCAATGAAAAAAAAGAAAAAGAATAAACCAACCAATACATAAGGACTACCTCCAGCTTGAGCAAAAAGGGCTATTGGCTGTAGAATAACAACAAAAATCCCCCACATCCATGGGCGTTTAGGCTCAATAAATCCTGCAATGGCTGATGCGATAAACATTATTGGCAGACTTATTTGATAATATTGAATACTGTCCCATGCTTCTACTTCGTTGGATATCCTACTTGACACAATCCAAACGCCAAGTCCAAGAATACTTAGAATAATTGATATGAAAATTTGTTGTTTGGTCATTTTGTTCTAAATATTAAAATAATATATGAATTAAGACTTCATCACGTTGTAATTTATCCTATTTCCATCAGATAATACCTAAAATGGTGAAAAAATTGCTACTACTTGTTTATACTTAAACAAAAATATTAAAAAAAAGATATTATATACCACTTTTTGAAAGTCAGACATAACTTGTGTTGATGTTTATTTTTTAATGAACCATTTAAAAGCAGATTTTTATATTAAAAAGGCCAATAACAAATTTGTTATTGGCCTTTTTATTTTAAAGTGTTTAGCTATTTTTTCAGTAATTCATCAACTGCAGCTTTTAACTGGGCGTCCTTACCTCTTAAAATTTCTTCATACGGCGTGGCTACATTAATGTCGGGTTCCAGTTGAAGGTTTTCCAATGGTCGGTCTTCTGCAACACCATAAAAGGCTATCATAGGAATTCCGAAAACCAAGGTTGGATCAATTTGAGTTTCCCACCAAACTGCTGTACTGGTTCCGGGAACCGGTTTGCCAATGAGTTTTCCAATTCCTTTGGCTCTGTATGCATAAGGAAAAGCATGAGCATCAGAATAGTTTGATTCACTCATCAATACCACACTTGGTTTGGACCATTTGTCTCTGGGTTCTCCACCACGTGTAATAAATCCGTAGGGTCTAAATGTTGCATAAGGTTTGCCGTCTAAAAAGTTAGAGAGGTCTTCATGCAACCATCCGCCACCGTTGAAACGGGTATCTACAATCAATCCATCTTTGTCGGCATTGAGTCCGAGTACTTCATCATATACGGTTCTGAAACTTCCGTCGTTCATTCCTTGTACGTGTACATAGCCTATTTTTCCACCGCTCAAAGAGTCGGTCATTTTACGCATAGATTCCGTCCAGCGTTTGTAAAGCAATGCATTCTCTGAAGCCGGCGCAATGGGTTTTACGGTTTCCTCCCAACGTGTTTTTTTAGCAGGGTCGTAAACGCTTACCAACACATTTTTATTCACTTTTCTGTTTAACAGTGCGTTCCAATCTTTATTAGGAGTAATTTCTACACCGTCAATTTTTTCAATTACATAACCGGCTTTTATTTTACTTTGTGATTTATCAAAAGGTCCGCCGACAATTACTTCGGTGATTTTCAAACCTGCAGTTGTGGCTTTTTCATCATAAAATAATCCCAAACTGGCTGTTAGGTCGCCATTTTCAGCTCGGTGTGCATAACGACCTCCGGTGTGTGACCCATTTAGTTCGCCTAATATTTCGCCTAATAATTCCTGAAAATCATAATTGTTGTTGATGTGAGGCAAAAAACGGGCATAATTGTTTCGGTACATTTCCCAATCCAAACCATGCAGTTTTGGGTCGTAGAATTTATTTTTTACCTGACGCCAGGCATGGTGGAAAATGTATTCTCTTTCTCCTGCCGTGTTTAAAATCATTTCTTCAGAGATCCCTACATTGGTGGTTTTCCCTCCGGTGGTTTCAATTTTAGTTATTTTTCCATCAGCGAGTACAAATAGGGTTTTCCCATCTTTACTTAGTTCAATAGAACCGGAACCACTATTGGTTTTCGCCAATGATTGAACTTCTTTGGTTCGCGTATCTAAACTCCAAACATTGTGTTTGTCTTCGTATCGCGCCATGTAGTACAATTTATCGCCTTCTGGAGAAAATGCATAGGAGGTAATGTTTGAAGAACTTGGAGTTACCCGAACTTTTCGGCTATCCAGATTTTTAAAGTCCAACACAAGTGGTGTTTGTTTGTCCTCCTTCGGTTTGTCTTTTTTGTCTTTTTCTTTTTCCTTGTCTTTATCTGCTTTTTCTTTGGCTTCTTTTTCTTTGGTTTCCTTTTCCTTTACCAATTCAAAATCTTCTTTACTCAATATGAAACGGTCATATTCTTCCTGACTATAAAAGACAGCATATACATCAGATTCTCTCGGGCCCTGCGTTGCTAAAGGTTTTTTACCTTCCCTTCCTGATGTCCATGTGAGCGCTTTCCCTTTGAGAATCCATTGTGGATTGGAATCAAAAAAGCCACTTTTGGTTACATTGATTCCGGGTTTATTTCCGGCAGCATCGTACCATACCAAGTGACTGTTTCCATACATTCCTTGTGCACTGCGAGTGATTATTGATTTACTGTCCGGACTCCATTCATAGGTTTGGTCGCCATCGGCATAAGAGAAATTTTCACCCAACGGTATAATTGTTCGCGATGTTTTATTTTGCAGGTTGAATATTTTTAATTCGTTACGTTGTTCCAGATAGGCAATTTCTTTACCGTCGGGGGAAACTTGTGGTTGGAATTCATCTTTATCAGTTGTAATAACCCCTTCTTCATCAATTTGAGTAGCTGCGAAAAAATAAGGATCTTCTTTACGATTGATGGTTGCTTTATAAATGTCCCAACTTTCTCCCCTTTCTGTTGCATAAAAAAGTGTCCTGCTGTCTGAACCCCAGCTTACCATTCGTTCCTGGGCAGGCGTGTTGGTAATTCTTTTGGTTTGATTATTGTCTGTTGAGGTTACAAATACTTCTCCTCTAAACACAAAAGCAATTTCTTTTCCGTTGGGAGCTAGTGCCATTTCGGTAGCACCGTCTTTAACAGAAACAATTTTTTCTTCGTTACCTCTAAAATCGGCATTGATAACCACATTTACTTTAGCCGGTTGTTGCTCTTCTTTCATGGTATAGATTTCACCATTCCATGTAAAACAAAGAACATCGCTTTTGGAACGGCTCAAATGTCGAACAGGATGATCTTTAAATGAAGTCAGCTGTGTTTCTGCACCTGAAGCAACATTTCTTTTAAAAATATTTTGAGCTCCTTTTTTTTCACTCAAGTAGTACACGGATTTTCCATCTGATGAAAAAACCGGCTCTCGGTCTTCGCCTTCGAAGTCACTTATTTGTGTATATTTTTCTGATTTTGTGTTGTAAATCCAGATATCACGGGTTACGGAAGAGGTGTGTCTTTTTCGCAATTCATCTTCGTAGCCTTTACGGTCTTGAAATACGATGTTTTCACCGGTTGAATCATAATTGGCAAATTGAAATCCCGCGCTCGAAATCAGAATATTTCTTCCCCCTGTTGCTGGCACTTTATACAAGGTTCGAAAAAGTCCTTTATTGGGGAATCGGACAGAAGATTGCACATCATTTCTATTGCCGCTAAAAATCACTTCTTTCCCATTTGGAGTAAATGATGATGGAATATCATTTCCGGAGTGAGCGGTTAAACGGCGTGCTTCTCCTCCTTGAGCCGGAAGAATGAACACATCGAGATTTCCATATCGATCGCTGGCAAAAGCAATTTGTTTGCCATCGGGACTCCATACCGGGGAAGCGTCATAAGCTTCGTGAAGCGTTAATGGTGTTGCGGTTCCGCCATTGGTTGCGACTTTAAATAAATCGCCTTTATAACTGAATACAATTTCGTTTCCTTCAGGCGAAAGAGCCGGTGTTCGCAACCATAATGGATTGTTTTGAGCTGAAGCCATACTGGCAATTGCTAAAAACGTTACAATGTAATAATGAATTTTCATTTTAATACTTGATTGGTTTATTGTTAATACTCTTTTTAATTTATCATTTAATTTTGTTTCTTAGTGTGGTTATTGTTTTTACCCCTAATGAACACTATATTGTTTATTGGTCTGACAAAATCATCACAATAAACTGATATTCGGTTGGCTTGGTCTTGTAAATACCAGACTTAATTTTTTTATATGAATTTTAAATTTCGGCAATTTTTTATTGCAAAACGACATCGTTTTGTTACGTTAAATAAAAATACAATAAATTACGAAATTTGGGTTTTCTTTTTTTCTTTTTTTAAATAAAAAAGCAGCTTGGTTTTACGCAAGCTGCTTTGCTGTAGTTTATTAAATGAATATTATTTTAATAAGCCATTTCCACAATTTTCTCCACATCGCTTGGCGTTACGTTTTGGCGTTCGCCCAAACCTTTCCAGCCGCGCTCGGTAAATCGTTTTGAAATTATTTGGGCTGTTCCTTTATAGTCGTTTGTATAGTCAGACAAAGCGGTTTTAATGCCCAATGAATTAAAAAAGGTTTTGGTTTTTTCAATTCCGGCTTTGGCTTTTTCTTCTAAAGTGCCATCGGTAACGTTCCAAACACGCTCGGCATATTGCGCCAGTTTTTCCTTTTTGTTTTCAAAATTATAGGTGTAATGGCTTGGCAAAATAATGGCAAGTGTTCTTGCGTGGTCAATGCCAAATAATGCCGTTAATTCGTGGCCCATCATATGCGTAGCCCAATCGGTTGGCACGCCTTTTTGAATCAAGCCGTTCAAGGCCATTGTGCAACTCCACATAAAGTTTGCTGCGGCATTGTAATCGGCAGGGTTTTTCATAATTTTTGGAGCCACTTCAATCAAGGTCTGCAAAATACTTTCCGCAAACCGGTCTTGTAACATCGCGCCTGTCGGATAGGTTAAATACTGCTCCATCACATGCGTAAAGGCATCAGCCAATCCGTTGGCAATTTGTTTTTCGGGAATCGACTGCACCACTTGCGGATCTAAAACCGAAAACACAGGAAACAATCCCGGTCCGCCCATCACCAATTTTTCTTTGGTTTCCCTGCGGGTAATCACCGCGCCCGAATTCATTTCAGAACCGGTTGCAGGCAAAGTCAATACCGAGCCAAAAGGCATACCTTTCAAACTTCGTTCGCTGTTTTTTAAAATATTCCAAGGATCTTCTCCTTCGTAAACTGCCGCTGCCGATAAAAATTTGACACCGTCAATCACCGAACCGCCACCAACAGCCAATAAAAAAGTGATGTTTTCGCTTTTAATAACTTTTAAAGCGTCCATTAAAACCGCATATTCCGGATTTGCGGGAATGCCGCCAAATTCCAGCACTTCAAAATTTGTCAGTGCCGCTTTTACCTGATTGTAAACGCCGTTGTTTTTAATGCTTCCGCCGCCATAAAGCAGCAATACTTTTGCGTTTTCAGGAATTTCTTCTGATAACTTCGCTATTTGGCCTTTTCCAAATAATATTTTGGTCGGATTTTGAAAATCGAAATTGTTCATATATTTATTTTTTAAATGATTTATAATTGATTTAGTCGATGATGGTTACAAAATCTTCTTTGCTTTTTCTAACTTTGGTGAGGTTTACCAACCAGTCTTTATCGGCATTTCTATATCCAACAGGCAATAAAACCACGCTTCTGAGTCCTTTTTCGCGAAGTCCTAAAATTTTATCCACCGCTGCCGGATCAAAACCTTCAATTGGGGTAGTGTCAACTTTTTCAAAAGCTGCTGCAACTATGGCAACTCCAAAAGCGATGTACGCTTGTTTTGATGCATGAATAAAATTTTCTTCGGCATCTTTTTGTGGATAAATATTTAATAATTGCTGACGATAATTTTCCCAGCCTTCATTTTTTTTGTCGCGAATGGTATTTGTCAAGTCGAACATTTTATTGATGCGCTCTGGCGTATACGTGTCCCAAGCGGCAAAAACCAGCAAATGAGAACAGTCTGTCACCACAGATTGCTTCCAGGCAACGGCCTTAATTTGTTCTTTAATTTCGGGGTTTGTGATCACCAAAATTTCAAAAGGCTGCAATCCGCTTGATGTTGGTGCCAATCTTGCCGCTTCAATTATGTTGTCTAATTTTTCTTGAGGCACTTTTTCACCGTTCATCGCCTTTGCGGCGTACCGCCAATTTAATTTGTCTATTAATTCCATATTTTTAGTTTGTAATTTATTTGTTTTTTGTCGGCAATAGTGCCATTTCCTGAATTTTATCCGATTCAATTATTTGAAGTTCAGGTTTCTCGTTTGCCAGATATATCATTGCTTTTGCGATGTTTTCGGCTTCTATGAGTCGGTATTTTTTTAATTTTCCAACCATCAATGGTTGCAGCAATTTAAAGATCGCAATGCCAATTTTTTCCATCGGCCTGTTTTCATGTCTGTTTCCGCCAATAATGGACGGACGTAAAATGTAGGTGTGCTTAATTTTTTCAGACAAAACGGCCTGTTCCATTTCGCCTTTGGTTTTGTTGTAAAAAACGCCGCTTTTTGCGTTGGCGCCCATCGCCGAAACCACTAAAAAAGTTGGAATCTGATTTTCTTTTGCCAGTTTTGCAACTGTTGCCGGAATGCCAAAATCAATCTTTTTATACTGTGTTTTGTCGGGTGTTTTTTTCGCCGTTGTTCCAATGCAAACAAATACTTCATCGGCGGTAAAATCTTCCTTTAAATTTTCCAAGGCCAACATATCTCCAACTATTTCAATCACTTTTGATGAAGTGTTTTCAGTTTTCTTTCTTGAAAACAGTTTGATGGTGGCATACCTTTCATCAGCGATTAATTTTGCTAACAGCTGTTGCCCCGTCAATCCCGAAGCACCTAAAATAATGGCTGTTTTTCCCATAATTAAATTTTTATTGCGTTCCATGCCGAATCAAATGCATCGGTCAGATGATTTTCGGTTAATTCATAATCATTTCTTTTTTGCATCGTCATTAAAAATGCCAGCGGATAAATGGTAAAAGCATACAAAAGATACGGCGAAATATTTTTAATGATACCTTCTTTTTGTCCGCGTTCCCACAAATCGAGCAACGGTTGTAAGTTTTTAAGGCCTTCCTGTCGGCTTTCTTCATCAATCATCGTTGCGATATTGTCGCATTGCGATAAAAAATTTGCTTCTTCAACCTGATTTAATTTGAAATGGGCAATGTTTCGCCAAATAAGTTCAAAGCCATTTTTCACAGGCAGATTTACAAAATAATCTTTAAAAGCAGCTATGCTGAAACTTGCTTTATTCTCTAAATACAATTGATTGATCAAATCCTGTTTGTTCTCAAAATAAATGTAAATGGTTGCAGGAGAAACGCCGGCCATTTTTGCTATTTTCGACATGGGTGCATCGTGAAAACCGTTGTTGTTCACCAAATGAAGCGTGGCGTTGAGCAGCGCAATTCGTTTTTCGTTACTTTTTGTGCGTTTTGCCATCGTTAATTTTTCAGGGGTTTTGCTGCATTATTTTTGATTTTCCAGATCAGGAAAAGCAATAAAAATTGAATTGGAAGCCTTATCCAAGCAGCTGTTTTACTGCCAATAACCGGTGTTTCGGAAATTACGTCCCAAATATGGATCGGCAAAAAAAGCAACAAGAGCACAAAAATTCCATAAGCGGTAATTTTAACGTATTTTTTAAAGAACAAAAGCAATCCAAAAAGGACTTCAAAAACGCCAGAAACGTAAACGATCTCCATTTTTAAGGGCAGAAATTGAGGGACGTAAGGAACAAAAAATTCAGGTTTTAAAAAGTGTTGTACGCCGGCATAAATCATAAATAGTGCGAAAACTATTTTTAAGACGGACCAAATGTTGAAGGATGGATTCATAATTATCGATTTTATTTGGCAAAGATACATAAAATATTTACAAAATGAACGTTCATTCGTTTTGTAAAATGGTTAATCCTAAAAAATTGTTATTTTTGCAGAAATACCGGAATTATGGGAACCAATAAAAAACCAAGCGAGCTTCATCCTAACAACAAACATAACAAAGGTTATGATTTTACTGAATTGTGCGAAGCATTTCCGCCGCTGAAATCATTTTCATTTGTGAATGCTTACGGAACCGAAACCATCGATTTCGCCAACCAAAAAGCGGTAAAAAGTTTGAATACGGCCTTGTTGTTTAAAGATTACAAAGTTGAATTTTGGGAATTCCCCGATGACAATTTATGTCCGCCCATTCCAGGTCGTGTCGATTATATCCATTATTTGAATGATTTATTAAAAGCTTCCGGAATTTCTGAAAACGCAAAAGTGTTGGACATTGGCACCGGAGCAAATTGTATTTATCCGCTTTTGGGAAATGCGGTTTATGGCTGGCAGTTTACAGGAACGGATATCGATGCGAAATCTTTAGGATTTGCCGAATTGATCGTCAAAAAGAACGGATTGGAGCAATCCATCAAACTGCTGAAGCAAGCGCATTCTACCCAGGTTTTAAAAGGAATTATAACCGAAACCGATGAATTTTCGGCAGCCATGTGCAATCCGCCGTTTTACGGTTCACAGGAAGAAGCGATGCAAGCCAATACGCGAAAATTGATAGGTTTGGGAAATGAAAACGATTTAAACCTGCGGAATTTTGGCGGAAAACAACAGGAATTGTGGTATAAAGGCGGCGAAAAAGCATTTTTACACACGTATTTGTACGAAAGTTCGATGTTTAAAACGCAATGTTTTTGGTACAGCACCTTGGTCTCCAAAAAGGAAAATGTGGAAGGAATGTGCGATTCCCTTAATAAATTAAAGGCAACCGATATTAAAATTATCCCGATGCATCAGGGCAATAAAATTACCCGAATTGTAGCCTGGACTTTTTTAACCGAAGAGGAGCAAAAAGACTGGAATTCAGCAAAAATATAAGATCAAATTTCAATATAAATAAAAAAAACGGGCGCAATTTGCGCCCGTTTTTCACTTTTTCATTTCATAGCAATTTCTCCCATTATTTGGTTCCTAACAGCAACATTTCACTCACAATAATTTCGGTCACATATCTTTTAACGCCATCTTTGTCGTCGTAACTTCTTGAAGTTAATTTGCCTTCAATGGCCACTTCTTTTCCTTTTTCCAAATATTTTTCAACAATTTCAGCTGTTTTTTCCCAGGCAACCACATTGTGCCATTGGGTATCCGTAACTTTTTCTCCTTTTGCATTTTTGTAGGTTTCATTTGTGGCGATAGAGAATTTTGCCAATTTTTTTCCCGATTCTAAAGTGATGATTTCAGGATTGTTTCCTAAGTTTCCAATTAACTGTACTTTGTTTCTTAACGTACTCATAAGATAAGGTTTTAAATTTAAGTCGAATGTCATTAGTTCAATTCAACAGGGCAAATGTAAGTTGGGTATTTTGTGTTATTCGGTTGGTATTTAATTACTTTCGATTGTAAATGTTTGTAGTCGCTTGTAAACGGATAATATTTAGTACATTTGACCTTATGCTACTAAAAAAAACTCAAATGATTCAAGGATTTAGAAATGAAATTTGGACGCCCTTTTCCAATGAAAACTGGTGCGAGGAAGATGAATACATGGTTTCTAACTATGGACGCGTAAAAAAGAAAAAAGTTCACGAAGAAAATTGGCGGCTTTCCCCAACCTCGTTAATAAATGGCTACGAATCTTTTGGCATTGTAAAAAAAGGCAAATTAAGCAAGTCGGCCTATTATCTGCACAAAGCCGTCGGCATTTTATATGCGGAAAAACGGGAAGATCAAAATATTGTCATTCATTTGGATTTTGATAAATTAAACAATGTTGCTGCTAATTTAAAATGGGTAAATAGAACTGAAATGTCTTTACACCATAAAAAAAATCCGAAAAAAATTGCAAGAATTGGCCAGGTAACCACTTCAAAATTAACTGAAGGCCGTGTCAGAATCATAAAAAAGAAAATGCTAGACCCAAACCGAAGAACCCGAGTGCGCTTAATCGCCAAACAATTTGGCGTTTCAGAAATGCAGTTGTACCGAATTAAGTGGGGCGAAAATTGGGGCCATATAAAAATTGATTAAAAAATATTTAAACTAAATTATAATTGCAGCAACTGTTAAATAAAAATAATGTTATAGGTCTGCCTGCCCTTTTGAAGGGCGTTCCCCGCCAGCTGGCGGGGCGTGCTTTTCACTGCAATCTTTTTTGATTCGCCAAAAGGCGATCAAAAAAGGATTTCCGTTGCCATCACTAACGCAGCTTGAAGTAAAAACAAAAATCGATTTTAATTCAGCTTTTCTATTGCTGAAATCATTAAAAATAGCGAACAAAAAGAAAAAAATAAATGTTATGAAAACAAAATGCCTGGAATGCGATGAACCTTTTAGCGGCAGAATCGATAAAAAATTCTGTTCGGATTATTGCCGGAACAGTTACAACAACAAAGTTGACAAAGACAGCAAAAATTTAATCAGAAACACCAATAACTGGCTTAAAAAAAATCACCGATTGCTTTCTGAATTGAACGAATCGGGTAAAACCAAAGTCACCAGAAGAAAACTGCTGGACGGGAATTTCGATTTTAATTATTTCACCTCCATTTATACCACAAAAACGGGAAATACCTATTATTATATTTATGATCAAGGTTATTTGGCTTTGGAAAACGATTATTATTTGCTGATTAAAAAAGAGTAAACAACAGTTAGTGATAGCTTCTAAAACCTTAAAAATTAGAAATTAACCCATTCATTGTAAAAATAATATGATAATTGAAATTTCAAAGTGGACAATAATTGCTTTCGGAATATTCTTTATCTGTGTTGGTGGACTTATGCTAATCAGACCGAAAACTGCAAGAGAAACTTTAAGAAAAGCAGGAAGTACAAATTTGATAAACTACGCAGAAATAACATTACGAATTGTACCTGCAATTGCATTAATTTTTAGCGCTGATTATTCAAAATATCCTGAAATATTTAAAATATTTGGTTGGTTTATGCTCATCACTTCTTTTGTTCTTTATTTTGTGCCAAGAAAATTACATCACAGTTTTTCAAATAAATGTGCCGATATTTTAAAGCCAATATATTTTCAATTAATCTCACCTTTTTCAATCATAATAGGAATAATTATCATTAAATCCGTAATATAAAAACACCAATCAAGAAATTTATAAGTTTACAAAGCACGAGCGAGACGCTCGCGCCAGCATATGGGATGAATTTAAATTATTATTATAAATTCAAGACGCGTTAGGGATTGAAGCGGAAATACTTTTTTGAGGTTTTTACCTAAAAAAAGATTGCAACGGAAAGCCCGACCCTCGCGGTAACGCCTAAAAATAAAAATACTTGCTTGATGTAATAATTGGTATTTAGCCGGAATAAACCTGGTTAAAACTTATTTTCCACTTCGGCGGCTTCCAACATTAAAAAGTGCAAGTCGGTATTTTTGATGAATGGTTTTAGCAGGTCGCTTCCGGGTCCAAATAGCGCCAATTCCACATAATCTGCAGAGTGGTCCATACTGATCCAGCCCACGGAATTGTGTTGTTTTTGGATTTGCGCAAAGGCTTCAAAAGGCAAATGTTTTGGGTTGTATAAACCGTCATCAGATTTTAAATCACTGTAATATCCCAATATCAATTTGGCTTCCTCATCGGTTGGCGTAAATTTATTGGCGTATTCAATGCGTTCTTTTGCCTGTGAAATGGAGGTTTCTTTTCCAAATCCGTTTAAAATCCACTCGTTGGTATGTTTGTAGTTTTGGAGGGTGTCAAAATTGTCGTTGGCATTTTTTCCATAAATAATTCCCGGATTTGCATTTCCGTGATCTGTGGTAATAATAACCAAAGTTTCTTTGTCTTGTTCCGCAAAATCGATGGCTACTTTTATGGCTTCATCATGCGCAACCTGATCGTATAGTAAGCCGGCAATATCGTTTCCGTGCGCTGCCCAATCCACTTTTCCGGCTTCCACCTGAAGCACAAAACCTTTAGGGTGATTTTTCATCATATCAATGGCTTTTTGGGTCATTTCGCCCAGTGTAGGAATTTTTTCTGTAAGTTCTTTATTGCTTTCCCGGTCTTTTGAATAGGGAAGTCCGTCGTTGTAAAAAACACCCAAAATTGGGTTTCCGCTATTGGCTGCAAGCATTTCATTTCTTGTTTTCACCACCTGATATCCTTTAGCTTCAAATTCCTGATACATATCTCGTTTGTCTTTTCTGTATTCAGCAGCAAAATAATTATTTCCGCCACCCATCATTACATCAAATCCTTGCTGTAAATATTCTTCGGCTATGAAATCTTGGTCATTTCTTCTTTTGCTGTTGATGCAAAATCCGGCCGGAGTTGCGTGGGTAATTGGAACCGTGGTCACACAGCCTGCCATTTTACCGGCTTTTTTAAACTTTTGCCAAATAGGCAAATGCGCTTCTCCGTTTGAGCCAATATTTAAAGCGCCATTGTTAACCCTAACACCGCCGCCCCAGGAAGAACTTGCCGCTGCAGAATCGGTTACGATGGAATTTGCCGAAGCCATATCCATTAAGGCGCGATTTACACGATTGTCTTTATACAATTGCAACCAATTGCTTCCTTTTCCTGTTTTTCTTGAAAGGTAAATATCCATCATATTTAAGGTTCCGGAACTCATTCCGTCACTCACGATAACAATGATATTTTTGGCTTTTTTATTGCGCTTTTTGTCGTCAAAATCTAACGAGGAAGCTGCAATATCAAAGGGATTTAACAAGGAAGTTCCAAGCGCGAAAAGTGAACCGTTTCTAAAAAATTTTCTTCTGTCCATAAGGGTTGAAATAAAAAAATATTTGGCAAATATAAAAGATTAAAAAACAAAAGATGTTACGTATGTTTTAATAATTTGTTAATTAGGGTGAAAAATTTTAACAGATTGGTATTTTATTTTCCTGATAATCTAAAAAATAAACTAAATTTAAATAATTGAATTTATACACTATGATTCCGAAAAAACACCACCAAATTGTTTCGCTATTCGTAATAGGATTCACAATTTTTTATAGTTTTTATTCCTTAATACCTTCGTCAAAAATTGAAAAAACCAGTTCTTTAACCGAGTTTTCTGCCGAAAAAGCGTTGCTGCAATTAAAAGAAATTACCAAAGAACCTCATTTTACGGGTTCGCCGGAACATGAAACTGTCAGAAATTACCTTGTTTCCGAACTTGAAAAATTAGGCTTGCAAGTTGAAATTCAGCAACAAATGGCGGTGAACAAGAAATGGAGAGCGGCCACGAACAACAAAAATATTTTAGCGCGAATTAAGGGAAGCGGAAACGGAAAAGCCTTATTGCTGCTTTCACACTACGATTCCAATCCGCATTCTTCTTTGGGCGCAAGTGATGCCGGAAGCGGTGTGGTGGTTATTTTGGAAGGAGTGCGGGCTTTTTTGGCGAAAAAGGAAATTCCGAAAAATGATATTATTATCTGTATTTCTGATGCGGAAGAACTGGGTTTGTTGGGAGCCAACGCTTTTGTGAATCATCATCCTTGGGCAAAAGAAGTTGGATTGGTATTGAATTTTGAAGCGCGCGGAAGCGGAGGCCCAAGTTATATGCTGCTTGAAACCAACGGCGGGAACAAAAAATTAATCGAAGCTTTTCAACAGGCAGACAGCCCTTATCCGGTCGCCACATCTTTAATGTACAGCATTTATAAAATGTTGCCAAACGACACCGATTTAACCGTTTTTAGGGAAGATGCAAATATTGATGGTTATAATTTTGCCTTTATTGATGACCATTTTGATTACCACACGGTTCAGGATTCGTATGAGCGAATGGATATGAATACTTTCAATCACCAAATGTCTTATTTAACTTCAACACTGAATTATTTTGCCAATGCCGATTTGGATAACTTGAAATCGGAAACAGATTATGTGTATTTTAATTTTCCTTATTTCGGATTGGTGTTTTATCCATTTTCTTGGGTAATTCCTATGTTTTTGGTTTGCGCCATTTTATTTATGGTAATGCTTTTTATGGGCGTTTTAAAAAAGAAATTGACTGTTGAGGGAATTGTAAAAGGGTTTTATCCGTTTACGCTCTCATTGCTGGCATCGGCCGCGTTGGCTTTTTTCGGCTGGAAATTGTTGTTGAAAATCCACCCGCAATACAACGATATTTTGCAAGGCTTTACCTATAATGGCTATTACTATATCGCCGCATTTGTGGCTTTAACACTGGCAATATGTTTTTGGATCTACAAAGATTACTTCATCAAAAGAACCAAGCAGGATTTATCTGTGGCTCCTTTATTTTTATGGCTGATAATCAATGGTTTTGTTGCGTTTTATTTGCCTGGCGCGGGATTTTTTATATTGCCGGTCCTATTTTTATTTGGCATATTTTTTATTGCCAAATTTTCGATTTCCAAAGTTGATACTATGTTAATTTTTACGCTGTTCAGCATTCCTGTGCTTATTATATTTGCGCCCTTGGTGAAAATGTTGCCGGTTGGTCTCGGACTAAAAATGTTGGTGGTTTCGGGGGTGTTTACCGTGTTGCTGTTCGGGTTTCTGGTTCCGGTTTTTGCGCAATATAAAGACCATAAAAAGCTAAGTCTGCTATTTTTGTTCATTGGTTTTATGGCGTTGATTTCCGCTTCGGTATATTCGGGATACGGTATTGACCGCAAAAAACCCAACAGTGTTTTATATGTTTTCGACAGCAATAAAAATGAAGCTTATTGGGCAAGTTACAATGTGGAAACGGATGATTTTACCAAACAATTCTTGGGTGAAAATCCAACGAAAGGCAGTTACGATGGAAATACAACGACAAGCAAATACAAAACGAGCATTCAATTTCACACGAAAGCACCCGTCATAAATATGCAAAAACCAATAATTTCAATTATTAAAGATACAATTATTGGCACAGAAAGAAAACTGACTTTACGCATTGATTCACCTCGAAATGCGAATAAAATTGAGCTGCTGACCAAAACACCTATTCAGTTTAAAGCATTTATGGTCAATAAGGAACCGGTTAAAAACGACAGAAACAGCGAGTATGTTTTTTCGGTGGAAAAAGGCACCATTATGAATTTTTACAGAACCAGTAAAGAAGAAATTATCGACATTGAATTTACAGTCGATAAAAATCAAGTGATGGACATTGATATATTGGAAGCCAAATACGATTTACTTACCAATCCGCAATTCAAAATAACGCCAAGAACCGAAGTTATGATGCCAATGCCTTTTGTGCTGAATGACGCCACCATCATAAAAACCAACATCAAATTTTAAATATGAAAAAAGTAATTATTTTAATTTTTTTGACGACTGTATTTTTCTCCTGCAAAGAAAAACAAAAAGAAGAAGCTGAATTTGTTGATGAAACGGTTTATTTAAAGCCCGAATTAAACGATAAAAGCGCCAATTATTTATATCATTTTGCTTTTGAATGTATAGAACAGGAATATCCAAATAATTTGGGGCAGGTTTTGGGCAATAAAAGTTATTTAAAAGAACCTTCCGAGTTGCATCCCACATTTTACGGATGTTTCGACTGGCATTCATCGGTTCACGGTCACTGGACGTTGCTCAATATTATGAAGGAATTGCCCAATTTTGAGCACAATGAGGCCATTTTGAAAAAACTCAAAACCACCATCACCAAAGAAAATATTTTACAGGAAGTTGACTATTTTGATGATGATCACAACAAAAATTTTGAACGCACTTACGGCTGGGCCTGGTTGTTGAAAATTGCGGAAACCTTGCAGGATTGGGACAATCCAGATGCCAAATTAATGTACGAAGATTTAAAACCTTTGGTAGAACTCATTGAAAAAAAATACATGGAATTTTTGCCGAAATTAAACTATCCAATTCGGGTTGGGGAACACCCAAACACCGCTTTCGGATTGTCTTTGGCCCTGGATTACGCCAAAAAATATTCTCCGGAATTGGCATTGATGATTACTGAAAAAGCAAAAACGTATTATATGGACGATCAAGGCTGTCCGGTTACCTGGGAACCTGGCGGATTTGATTTTTTATCGCCTTGTTTGCAAGAAGCTTCATTAATGTTGAAAGTGTTGCCCAAGGAAGAATTTATTGTTTGGTTCGATGCTTTTTTGCCCGGCTTCAGAAACAATCCGGCAAAATATTTGGAAGTTGCTGAAGTTACCGACCGTTCCGACGGAAAGTTGGCGCATTTGGACGGACTTAATTTTAGCCGCGCCTGGTGTTTGTATGAAATTGGAAAGGCTTTGGATAACGATAAAATGATCAATTTGGCAAACAAACATTTTCAGTACAGCTACGAAAAAATGGATTCAGGCGAATATGCCGGAGCGCATTGGCTGGCTTCTTTTGGCTTGTATGCGATATTGAAAAGCAACTAAATATTTTATATTAACAAAAAAAACAGTCTAATTTTAATAAAAAATTAGACTGTTTTTTAGCTTAAACCTATATATTGTTTTTCAACTTTAAGTACTCCAAACTTTAGTCACTTTAAGTACTTTTTAGTTAAAGTTTTATTTGTATTGGGTAATGCGCAAGGTGTTTGCCATCCCTCTTTCTTTAACTGGCATTGAAGTAATGTTTATGGCGAAATCGCCTTCTTTGATATAGCCTCTTTCGTGTGCCATTCTGTTGATATCCTCAATGGTTTCGTCGGTGCTCACAAAACGATTGTAAAACACGCCTTTAACCCCCCATAATAAATTAAGCATCGCCAAAATTCTTCTGTTAGAAGAAAATACCAAAATATTCGATTTTGGCCTCCATGAAGAAATATGAAAAGCGGTATATCCTGAATCTGTTAAAGTTGTAATCACTTCCGCAGAAATGGTATCAGCAAGTATTGCAGCCTGATGGCAAATTACTTTTGTGATATAACGCTCATTAACGCATCCCATTGATTGATTTGGAATGGTAATTAATGGAGAATTTTCAACACTTTCAATAATTCTTCGCATTTGTTTGATAACCTCTAACGGAAATGCACCTACAGAAGTTTCTCCGGACAGCATTACAGCATCGGCACCATCCATAATAGAATTGGCCACATCGTTCACTTCGGCTCTTGTAGGAACCTGATTGGTGATCATCGTTTCCATCATTTGCGTGGCGATGATTACCGGAATGTGTGCTTTTTTAGCCTTTAACACCAATCGTTTTTGAATTAAAGGAACCTCTTCCATTGGAACTTCAACACCCAAATCACCGCGGGCTACCATCAGTCCATCACAATAAGGCGTTAATTTATCAATGTTTGCAACCGCTTCAGGTTTTTCAATTTTCGCGATAATCGGAATTTTATGAGCAGAATTTGCCGATATTAGATCTCTTAGTTGAATTAAATCCTCAGCGGTTCTTACAAAAGATAACGCAATCCAATCGGCTTCCATCTTAATGGCAAACAGCGCATCTTCAATATCTTTTTTTGTAAGTGCCGGCAAGGAGATTTTTGTATTTGGTAAGTTCACTCCTTTTTTGGAATTTAATTTTCCGCCGCGCAAAACTTTGGTGGTAACTTCCGTTCCTCTGTCAGTTGCGGTAACCTCGAATAGCAATTTACCGTCATCAACCAAAATATGCTCACCAACCTGAACGTCTTTTGGGAATCTTTTATAGGTCATAAAGGCCTTTTCTTTTGTTCCTTCACACTTTACGGTTGTAAAGGTAAAGGTGTCTCCAATATTTAGAAATACGCCTTCGCCCATAACGCCAACGCGTAATTTCGGACCTTGTAAATCGGCCAAAACCGCTACGTGAAAACCGCGGCGTACGTTAATTTCTCTGATTATTTTAATTTTTTCTTCAACATCGGCATAATCAGCATGTGAAAAATTAACCCGGAATACATTTACGCCGGCTTCCATCATGTTTTCCATTATTTCTGCAGAATTGCAAGCAGGCCCAAGCGTTGCAACAATTTTTGTTCGTTTTCTATTGTTTGCCATAATTAAAATATGAGATTTTCTTTCGATTTTAAGGTTGTTGTTTCTATCGCGTACGATGTTATTATTTGACTTATTTTATTTAATTCCAAAACTAAATTTTGAATAAAATCTTCCTTGCCGCATCCATCAATTTTTAAAAAAAAGTCCACTTTCTTTTTTTCTGGAATTAAATAAGAAGTTGTGCTGTAATTTCCGCCGAATAGACCTTCTTTATATTGGTTGTCAACAAGTTCAATGTATTTGTTGTTGATTAAGTAATAATTAATAAAATTTGCTTCGTCTTTATATTCAAACAAAGGAAATTCAGCAGTTGAGTCTTGAAAATCTAAATGAATTTTATGCCGCGTCAGTTTAAATTTTAAATGGTTGTTTAAAAGATAAGCCAATCTGTAATCTTCTTCAGTTGAATGAATGCCAATTAATAAATAATCATCTTCTAAATCAAACGATAATAGTTGCATAAAAAGCAAGAAAATTTAGTTTGGCAAAAATACCATTGTTTAATTACAGTAACTAATAATATTACGAAATCGTATTCGTGAGTTGGGTTAGCCTATGGTAAATTCATTTTGAAAAGCATAATAGGCTCTTTTGGCAGCAACTTCTTCCGCTTTTTTCTTTGAAGTTGCCCTGCCTTTTGCGATAAGTTCACCATTTAAAAAAAGTTTTACGCTAAATTGTTTTATGGAGTCATTTCCGGAATCTTCATAAACTTCAAAAACCAGTTCCTTCTTTTTCTTTTGGCACCATTCAATAAACAAACTCTTGTAACTGGTAATTTTACCTTCAAGTTTCATAATATCAACATAAGGAACAATGACTCTTTTGTTGATGAATTTTTCGCAGTAGGCGTATCCTCGGTCCAAATAAATGGCACCTACCAAAGCTTCAAAAATGTTTCCGTGCACATTTTCCCCAAAGTTTGAAAGGATGACGTTGCTTCTTATAAATCGCAACAAATCTAAGTCTCTTCCCAGTTCGTTAAGATGCTCTCTGCTTACTATTTTTGATCGCATCTGGGTTAAATAACCTTCGTCTCCCGAAGGAACCACATGAAATAAATGTGCGGCTATGACGGTGCTGAGTATGGCGTCGCCTAAAAATTCAAGACGTTCGTAATTTAAAGGAAATCCAGTTTTTTTATCGAACTCTTTAATGGAGCGATGAACAAAGGCTTTTTGATAATGCGCAATTTCTTTAGGCTTAAAACCTAATATTTTACTTAAATCAGTATAAAAAACGTCCTCACTTTTTTTAGGACGAGAAGAGATTATTTTTCGAATGAAACCCATTCAGTATTGCTGTTAATCAAGTTTTTTAAAGAGTACACAGGCATTGTGTCCTCCAAATCCAAAAGTGTTGCTCATGGCAACTTTTACATCGCGTTTTTGTGCTTTGTTGAATGTAAAATTTAATTTACTGTCAATTTGATCATCATCTGTAAAATGATTGATGGTCGGTGGCACAATTCCGTATTTTATTGCCAAGATTGAAGCAATTGCTTCAACAGCGCCGGCAGCACCCAATAAGTGGCCGGTCATTGACTTGGTTGAATTGATATTTATGGTATAAGCATGTTCTCCAAAAACTTCTAAAATTGCTTTGGTTTCTGCAATATCGCCAAGTGGCGTTGAAGTTCCGTGCATATTAATAGCATCAACATCTTCAGGTTTTAAACCTGCATCTCTTAAGCAGTTTCTCATCACATTGATAGCGCCTAAACCATCCGGATGTGGCGCAGTGATGTGATAAGCATCGGCAGATAAGCCTCCGCCAGCAATTTCAGCGTAAATTGTTGCGCCTCTTGCAATTGCATGTTCGTACTCTTCTAAAATAAGTGCGCCTGCTCCTTCTCCAGAAACAAAACCATCTCTGTCTTTGTCAAATGGCCTTGAGGCAGTAGCCGGATCATCATTTCTTGTTGAAAGCGCCTGTAAAGCATTAAATCCGCCTATTCCCGCAATGGTTATGGTAGCTTCTGAGCCACCTGAAACCATCACATCTGCGTGACCTAAACGAATGTAATTTAAGGCATCAATAATTGCATTTGATGATGATGCACAAGCAGATACCGTTGCAAAGTTTGGACCTCTAAATCCATATCTGATCGATATTTGGCCGGGAGCAATATCCGCAATCATTTTAGGAATAAAGAAAGGATTGAATCTTGGAGTGCCATCACCTTCGGCAAAAGTTAAAACTTCATTTTGAAAAGTTTCCAGTCCGCCAATTCCTGCGCCCCAAATAACACCGACGCGATCTTTATCTACTTTTTCTAAATCTAATTTTGAATCTACAATGGCTTCATCAGCAGCAACCATGGCGTACTGGGTGAATCTGTCCATTTTACGGGCCTCTTTTCTGTCAAAAAATTGCGTAATGTCAAAATTTTTGAGTTCACAGGCAAAACGAGTTTTGAACTTGGTTGCATCGAAATAGGTTATTGGAGCTGCCCCGCTAACACCGTTAGCAAGCCCGTTCCAAAAATCTTCAATATTATTGCCAATAGGCGTTAATGCACCAAGTCCAGTTACAACTACTCGTTTAATCTCCATATGTTAAAATTACTTTTTCGCAGCTTCTATGTAGCTAATTGCTTGACCTACTGTGCCAATGTTTTCTGCTTGATCGTCTGGAATTTGAATGTCAAATTCTTTTTCGAATTCCATGATTAACTCAACAGTATCAAGTGAGTCTGCTCCTAAGTCGTTAGTAAAGCTAGCTTCTGTTGTTACTTCATTTTCGTCAACGCCTAATTTATCTACGATAATGGCCTTTACTCTTGATGCAATGTCTGACATAATTCTTTTATTTTAAATTTAATTACTCGGCAAAAATATAAAACTTTATTTAAATCAAAATCTTTTAATTCATAAAAGATCAAATTCAATGTTTTAAAAATAGGCAAAGTTTTTCTATTTACCCCATAAAAGTTGGGTTAAATTCATTTTATTTGTTGTTTCAAAGAAGATAATAATTTACTTAAATGAAACGTATCGCTATACTGGCCTCAGGATCTGGCACCAATGCTGAAAATTTGATCAACTATTTTAAAAACAGCGAATCAATTTCAGTGGCTCTTGTGCTGTCCAATAAAAAAGAGGCTAAAGTTTTGGAAAGAGCGAGCCGTTTGGGAATCCCGAACAGAAGTTTTGACAAAAATGATTTTATTGCTACTGATGAAGTGTTAAATCTTTTGAAGGAAAGTTCAGATTATATTATTTTGGCCGGATTTTTATTAAAAATTCCCGCAAAAATTATCGACGCTTTTCCAAATAAAATCATCAACATTCATCCGGCATTGTTGCCAAAATATGGTGGAAAAGGAATGTACGGAATGCACGTGCACAATACCGTTGTTGAAAATAGGGAAAAGCAAACCGGCATCACCATTCATTATGTGAATGAAAATTATGATGAAGGCGCCATTATTTTTCAGAAAAGTTTTGATGTTTTGGAAAGTGACTCGCCTGAAGATGTTGCGGAAAAAATCCATCATTTAGAATACAAATATTTTCCGAAGGTGATTGAAAAAGTGATTTTAGAAAATGGCCGATAAACCCAAAGTACATATTTATACTGATGGCGCCTGCAGCGGAAATCCGGGTCCTGGCGGCTACGGCATTGTGATGGAATGGGTTGGGAAACCCTACAGAAAAGAGTTTTCTGAGGGCTATAACAAAACCACCAACAACCGTATGGAATTGTTGGCCGTCATTGTTGCGCTGGAAAATATGAAAACCACCGATGTGGAAATCACTATTTTTTCCGATTCAAAATATGTAGTGGATGCTGTTGAGAAAAAATGGCTTTTCGGCTGGCATAAAAAACAATTTAAAGGGGTAAAAAACCCCGATTTATGGAAGCGGTTTTTAGCGATTTACAATCCGAATAATACAAAATTTGAATGGGTGAAAGGACACAACAACCATATGCAAAATGAACGCTGTGACGTATTGGCCGTTGATGCTTCAAAAAAAGTTAAACTGCAAGAAGATTTTGGCTATATCAATCAGTCAACACCCCTTTTTTAATCAATTCTTCTCAATTTCTATAATTAAAGCACTTTTCTGATGCCGATAAAAACGAAAATCATTGCCGTATAGCACATAAAAAAAGGAATGATAAATTCCGTCCATCCCAACACCAACATTACCGAAATGATGAGTAATTGAAATCCCAATCCGAAAGTGGAAACCGCGGTCATAAACCAGTTTTTAAATGGTTTGCTCCCTATCGCTTTTTTATCCAAAAAATAGATTGTTTTGTCGAAAACGCCATAAAGCAGCTTATAAAGCGCAAAAAGAAAATTCACATTGCGTTGTTTTTCTCCTTCTAAAGCGATCGGTGTTTTATCTTCAAAAACACGACTTGTGGTATCGCCTTTAAACTTGTTTCTTAGAATAACATAGTAATAATTGTATAAAGTTCCCTGCAATTGAATTCCGATGAAAGCCAGAAAAGCGTAAATTAAACGTGAATCTGTGATCTGCCAAAGTGCCAAAAAAATGAAGAAATTCAAAATAATGTCGGCAACGGAGTCAAAATATCGGCCTGTATAAGAAGGTGTTTTTTTTATGCGCGCCAATTCTCCATCGGCTGCATCCAAAATGGATTTTAAAATCAGGAAAAATGCGGCGGCCCAATAATATCCATAGAGCATGCAGGCAATAGCAATCAATCCAGAAATAATAAAACTTACAGTCACATGGATTGGTGTAATAGTAGTTTCTTTAAGCGAATTTGCGATAATTCTGGCTGCAGGTCTTCCATAATCTGAAAGATCAATAAATTTATGGTTTTTAGGTAGTTTAGACATTTTGCTATTTTGTTCAGAGCATTTTTAATGACTTAGTTTCCTAAACGTTAAAACAGCACGTTTTTAATGAACGGCAAAGATACGTTTTATTATTTTTTAGTGCAGAATGTAAAATATTGATTTATTGCTGATTATAAAATATTAATAAAAATTTATTCTTCTGATACAACAAAGCTTTGTAGTTTTTTCAGCAATTCTTGAATGTTTTCCGGTGCATTGTTGTGGTCAAACTCAAAAGCATAAAGTTTGCCGTTGAAGTTTAGTTCAAAATCACCTTTTATCGCTTTGTCCACCACAAGATCATCAATAGAGACATTGCTTTTTATAAGGTCGAAATCAATTTTTTTAACCATTTCTGCAACTTCATTTAACTGAATATCAGTCAGCTCTATTTGATGTGTTTCATTGTTTTTTGTAACTTTCAGCAAGTTATTTTCCAATTGAATGGCCATTTGAAATCCTCTTGTTTGTGCGTTATAGTTTAGTGAAATGGTGTCTTTTTTATCCTGGCTTTGGCAAGAAGTTAAAGATGCAAAAAGTAAAATTAAGGTCATTTTATAAAATTTCATTTTGAAGGATTTAATTATTTAAAGATATAAAAAAAGGTGCCGAAAAGCACCTTTTTAATTTTTTAAAGCAAATTAGATTAATTTACCAAACTTTCTCTGGAGCCTCCAGCTGCAAAAATAGTTCTCATTCTGTCGTTTTGGCCATTTGAAAACATATACATACAGTCGTCGTAAACATAATCCATATAGTTCATGGTCATATCTGTTGAGCTGCAACGAACTGTTGGGTATGCTGGACATCCGTAGTTAGGTCCGTCTGAACTTGGTGTGTCTAACACGTAATCATCTTGTTTACATCTGCCATCACCCCAAATATGGCGTAAATTTAACCAGTGGCCAACTTCGTGGGTTGCAGTTCTTCCGTGTCCATATACTCCGCCTGCAGCGTTTTCACCAAAGTAATCAGATCCAATTACAACGCCATCGGTAGCTAAAGTTCCTCCAGGAAATTGGGCATATCCTAAAATTCCGCCGCCAATTTCACAAACCCAAATGTTTAAATAGGTAGATGGATCAGTAGCGTTAATTCCTCCTTGGCTTTCATATTTCATGGCGTCATTTGTTCCCCAAGTTGCTTTAGTGGAAGCTTTTCTGACAACGCCTGCAAGTGTATAAGTGATGTCTACATTGGCAACCAAATCTTTAAATAATGTTGGAACACCACCTGTTTTAGGATTTTGGTTGTTGAAATCTTGATTTAAAATGTCGATTTGAGAATCAATATGTGCTTGAGTTACTGGATGTGCCGGATCTTCAAGAATATTTACAATAACTGGAATGGTAACTTTTCCAACATAAGGTGTAGTAGGAGTTGTTGTGCCACTTCCTGGTTTTCCTTTTGCCAAAGTTCCTTTATTGGCGATTAAAGTTCTTGTATGTTTTTCAATTTCAAACATACGTTGTTCCAATCCCGGATTTTCTTGTAATTGTCGGTTTAGCACTTTCATGCTGTGGCATTTGTCGCCGTTATTGGCTTCTTTTGTGCTTTTTGCAGAGACATCGTCTGAAGTGTACACAAAAAAGTCGCTCATGTCAATATTGTCAACTGCGGCTTCTTGGTTTGGAGTTACTTCATCATTGGTTTGACAAGCGACAACGGCTAAAGCTAAAATAGCTAAAGAAAGAAATAATTTTTTCATTGTTAATTTGATTAAGGTTGATTAATAATTTGGTAAATCTTTATTTTTAAAGATGCGGCAATGTATTAATAAAAAGGTAAAAAACAAGAAAAAAGTAATAAAATTTGTTAAAAGATTGATTTACTGATAAAATTATACAATCTATTAACATAATATGATATTTTGTTAAATTCCTATGAAAGCATCTTTTTTGCCCTTATTAATGCGTTGTACAACACATCAACTTCTTCAAGAGTGTTGTAAAATGAAAAAGAAGCGCGAACGGTTCCCGGAATTTTATAAAAATCCATAATGGGTTGTGCGCAATGGTGGCCAGTTCTTACTTCAACGCCCAATTTATCGATAATTGTGCCAATATCATACGGGTGAATTTCATCGATATTGAATGAAATAACGGCAGTTTTATGAGCGGAAGTTCCATAAATTTTTAATCCTTCAATTTGCAATAGTTTTTTTGTGGCGTATTGAAGCAATTCATTTTCATATTCGGCAATGTTGTCGAAACCAATGCCATTCATATAATCAATGGCGGTTCCAAAAGCGATGACTCCTGCAATATTTGGTGTACCCGCTTCAAATTTGTGAGGCAAATCGGCATAAGTGGTTTTTTCAAAAGTCACTTCTTTAATCATTTCTCCGCCGCCTTGATAAGGAGGCAATTTGTTGAGCCATTCCTCTTTTCCGTATAATATGCCGACACCGGTTGGACCGCATAATTTATGGGCGGAAGCCACATAAAAATCAACATCCAATGCTTGCAAATCAGGTTTTATATGAGGGCAGGCCTGTGCACCGTCAATCAATACCGCAGCGCCAAATTTATGCGCTTTATCAATAATTTCTTTAATCGGGTTGATGGTTCCCAAAGCATTGGAAACATGGTTTACAAACACCAGTTTTGTTTTTTTCGAAAGCAGTTTGTCGTATTCATCCATCAGCAATTCGCCTTCCTTGTTCATTGGAATCACTTTTAAAACAGCTTGGGTGCGCTCGCACAACATTTGCCAAGGCACAATATTTGAATGGTGTTCCATAGCCGAAACGATCAATTCATCACCTTTTTGCAACAATGATGTAAAACCGGTGGCCACAATATTGATGCTGTGCGTTGTTCCCGCCGTAAAAATAATTTCGTAGCTTTTTTTGGTATTGAAATGCTGTTGCAGTTTTTCTCGCGCCTGTTCAAAAGCGTCGGTTGCCAATTGGCTTAACGTATGAACACCTCTATGTATATTTGCATTGATGGTTGAATAGTAATTTACCAGACTGTCTATAACAACTTGAGGTTTTTGACTGGTAGCAGCATTGTCCAAATAAACCAATGGTTTGCCGTTTATTTGTTGATTTAAAATAGGAAAATCGGCCCTGATTTTTTTGATATCTAACATGTTTTTTTTTTAGTTCCGATAGCTATCGGAAGTAGTAAATACAAAATTACAAAATATTAACGCCTTTTGAAAAATTGAGTTGATTTATTTGATTTTGCATTAAGGATAGAGCGGTATGTTTGAGCACTCCCGTTTTTTCGGGATGCGAGTAGCGAAAGCCTGACCCGCCAGCTGGCGGGAAATGCCCAAAACAAAACATCAGAAAGATTAAAAATTGCACAACTTATGCACTTCGGCCAAAACCATCGCTTTTTGCTTCTCAGAAAAGCCTAATTGATGAAGGGAATCTGGATTTTTAGCTAGTTCTTTTACCAAAATAACGTCTTTTTCCATCAATTGTATTTTTTCCTTTTTCGTTAAAGAAGTTAAGGTGGTTATGGGATATAAACCATATTTATCGACATTGCTTTTTAATCCGTTATTTGGAGGATAATCCCAACTCAACAACGTTAAATCAACACAATTGGCATAATCAATAGCATCTTTTGTAAATCGGGTATTTGTAGCGAGCCATCCTTGTTTTAAATGGGTTTTTTTGCCTGAATTGTTCCATCCTTTTTGAACATCAAGAAATCTAGAGTTGATATACAACGGAATTCTCACATTGCTTACTGCGGAAGGATCTGTATGAAATTTACACTCTACGGTATAAACGTTACCGTCTTTTTCAGCCAAAACATCTATTTCGTGTGTGATGCATTCTCCTTGTAATGTTTGGCCAATTTTGGTTTTATAGCCTTTTTGCTTCAGCAACGCGCTAATCAATCTTTCAAAAGGGAATCCGGTAGGGCCTAAGTCGAAAATAGCTCTTTTTAAACTGTATTTTGATGCAGAAACCCGATTGTATTTTTTCAATAATTGAAATGCTTTTCTATAAATTAAATTTGAAGAAATTCCATCGAAGAGTTCTGGTTGAATGGCTTCCACAATTTTTTCTATATCCTCACTTGTAGCACCGCTATTTTGCAGCGATCTTGAAAGTTTTTGTATTGAAAAAGGTTCTAAATCACCGGATATTTTTTTAACAACTACTACTTTATCATCCATATCATTTATTTTTACCGAACCAAATTTAGGCTTATTTTTTTAAGTCTGCGCTATTTAAAATCTTAAAATTTCTGTCATTAAACCAAAACGAATGGTATCAATTTGGTGATTAAAGTAAATATTGTAATAGTCCGCGCCATGATAAAACTGGACAAAAAACCCAATATCTTCCAAAAATTTTGGGTGGTAGTAAAATGTTAGGCTGGCATTTAACCGTTTCAAATCAAAAATTTCCTGATTATTTAAATTATCTAACATCATAATAGTTTCTGCCTTTAATGAAAAATTTGCCTTCTGGCTTTTTTTAAAATCACCATCCATTGGAAGTTTATAGGCTAAAAAAGTATTGTGCCAGCGCAATCCGCTATATTTTCCCTTCATTTCATCAAGCATCCAACTTTTTGGATGGATTTCAACAGAGCTTTTAAAAAACTTGAAAGCATTTAAATGGTTGCTATAAGATGATTTGATAAGGCCTAATTCAACAAAATTAGTGGCGAAATTTCCAGACTTCAAATTGATATCTCCATCTTCATTATAGAAATTTCCATCTTGGCCGTTTGAATGGTGCGCAAATCGACCAAACAAAGTCAGTTTCTTCGAGGCTTGTTTATTTCCTGTTAAAAAATAAAATGTAATTTGTGGTATATAGCTAGGCGTTCTTACCGGATATGACGTTTCATCATACATCCTGATAATAATTTGGCCTGTAAGGACACCCATTAATCTGGAATCCTTGCGTTCTCGAATTTTAAAACTGGGACTTACGTTTGCTTCAAACATAAGCGGTTCTATATTTCCAAAATCAAACGGAAACGTTACATAGCTATCGCCTTGATTAATTTGTGCCATTTTATCCAGATCAAGGATTGATGTAGCTTCTTCATTCGTTTGCGCCAGCGCTAGATTAGCAGCAAAACCAATGAAAAACAATAGGCAGCTATCCAGTTTCATTACAAGTAAATTACTTTTATAACTTTTTCCATATTAGATTTTACAAGAAAACTCGCCTTAGAAAAGTTAGGGCGATTTGACATTCCGATGGATTTATAATTTGAAAACCCGATACCTTCGTTTGGTAATGGCAACATAAATTTCTTGTCTATTTTACCGTTTTTGTTTTCATCGTGTAAAATATTTACAGCGTAAATCCCTTCAGGTAAATTTGTAAAGGTAAAAGTTGCCGTACCATTTTTATTAATTTTCGAAATACCCTTTTTAAAATATTTCTTGTATTTTTCATCAGGAATGGAGCCGTCTTTATTGTATAACGCAAATAAGATTTCTCCTTTAGTATTCCTGAATCCTTCTGCTTTTATGGTTAATGAATAGCCTTCATCAGGGTTAGATTCACTAAAGGATAGCATTACAAATGCTATTAATAACAGGGCTGTTTTTTTGATCATTTTTTTCTTGTTTTTTAAATCATTAAGCGGTAAACAAATTGAGAATATTGCTTATAAAATTTACTCAAATTACTGTAAAAAAATATAATTGTCTTCTTTTGCGCGTATACCAAACAAATCAAAGATTCGACTTTAGAGGGTAAATATTTTTCTTTAGTATTTAAATTTAAGTCGTTTTTTGGTAACTCCAAACTGCCAATCCATTCATAATAATGGCATAAATAATGGTTTTTGTAAGTTGGGGCAAAATATCGTTAAAACCGGCACCTTTTAGCATCACCATCCGTGTCACTTGCACAAAATATTTCACCGGATTAAACTCCGTTACATATTGCGCCCAAATCGGCATACTTTCAATAGGCGTAAAAAGTCCGCTCATCAAAATAAAAATAACCACAAAAAACCAGGAAATAAACATTGCTTGTTGCTGGGTATCGGTAAAATTGGAAATAAACAAACCCATTCCCAAAACCACCAAAAGATAAAAAGCGGTATAAAAATAAATCAATCCTAAGTTTCCAATGATGGGAACATTAAAAACAACTTTTGCAATGGTCAATCCTACTGTCAGCAATACAAATCCCAAGATCCAAAACGGGAATAATTTGCCTATGATAAACTGGTATTTTTTAATGGGCGTTACGTTCATTTGTTCCAAGGTGCCAATTTCCTTTTCACGAACAATATTCATTCCCGACAAAAAAAGTGTAATCATCGTAACCAGTAAAACCAATATCCCGGGAACCATAAATGTTTTATAGTTTAAGGTTTTGTTGTACCAAAATGAAGGAATAGCCACGATATCTATTGGTGTGTTTATCATATCTGTTGGCGTCAACAATGCTACTTTTGCTTTTTTGTTGAAATCCTGCACAATTTGGTTGATATACACATTTTCCACGCCGGCCGCAGCACCGTCAATGGCATTGATTGCAACAGAAATGTCTGTATTTTTTTGTTTTAACAAGTCGCGTTCAAAATAGCGCGGAATTTCCAAAATCACATCAACTTCCCCTTTTGCCATCGCGGCATTCGCTTCTTTTTTTGAAGGAAAATTTGCAATGACATGAAAATACGTCGATGCGTCAAATTTCTCAATCAATGCTCTTGAAAACGAGGTTTTATCGTGATCAACATAAGAGAATTTGATGTTCTTGATTTCAAATGTTGCGGCATTCGACAAAATCACCAACTGTAAAATTGGCAGCACAAAAATAATGGGAAGCATTCCTTTATTTCTAAAAATTTGCCTGAATTCCTTTTGGACGATAAATAGAATTGTTTTCATTTTTTTTTATTTTTAACTATTTATTCCAGTCTAATTTTATATTTTTTAATGCTCAATGCAATAAAAAACAATGTCATACCGGCCAATATCAAGGTTTCTTTCCAGATAAAAGCGAGTCCAACACCTTTCAGCATAATTCCTTTTAAAATAAGAATGAACCATTTTGCGGGAATGATATTGCTGATGATTTGTAAAGGCAACGGCATACTTGAAATGGGAAAAATGAAACCCGACAATAATATGGTGGGCAACATCAATCCCATTAAAGAAATCATCATCGCGGTTTGTTGCGTTGCGGAAACCGTTGAAATTAAAATTCCCAGCGATAAGGAGGTAATGATAAACAAAATACTCTCCAAAGCCAGTAAAAACAGACTTCCCTGAATCGGCATTTTAAAGATAAAAATGCTTAACAAAACAATAACAATCGCGTTAATGATAGATAAAAATATATAAGGAATCACTTTTCCCACTATTACCTGAAAAGGTTTTAAAGGCGAAACCAATAATATTTCCATAGTGCCCAGTTCTTTTTCGCGCGTGATCGAAATTGAGGTCATCATCGCCGATACCAACATTAAAATAATGGTCATTACGCCCGGAACGAACATAAAAACACTTTTTAATTCAGGATTGTAAACCATTCTGGATTTGGTCTCAATTTGATATTCCAAATTCACATTTTTGTTGATTTCCTGTCGGTAACTTGCAATAATGGCGCTGATATAATTGGTGATGGAATTTGCGGTATTAGGGTCTGTTGCGTCTGTGATAACATGAACTTTTGCGGAGTTATCTTTAGTTAAATTCACCATAAAATCTTTTTCGAAAACGAGTACGGCAAGCACTTTTCCTTTTTGAAAAACCGTTTCAATTTCCGCTTCATTTGTGATGTTTTGTTTGATGCTGAAATATTTTGATGCCGATATTTTATGAATGATTTCCTGCGTAGTTGCATCATTTGATTTGTCGAAAATGGCGATGTCAACATTGTTTATTTCGTTGGTAATGGCAAAACCAAAGAGTAAAATTTGGGCAACAGGCATTCCAAAAAGTATAAACAGCGAGCGTTTATCCCTAAAAATATGGTAAAATTCTTTTTTTATAAATCCAATAAACCGTTTCATAGGCCCCCTCTAACTCCCCCGAAGGGGGAGAATTTTATTTGTTGTGTTTAATATTTTGTATTGATAAATATTTTATTTTCATCAAACGAAACGCTTTTTTAATATTTCAATCATTAATTATTTATTCTTAACTACGAAGAATTTCTTGCCAATTTTAAAAAGACGTCATTCATATTGTCCGCATTATACTTTTCCTTTAAATTTTTTGGCGTGTCCAATGCTTCAATTTTTCCATCGACCATAATGGAAACCCGATCGCAATATTCAGCTTCATCCATATAATGCGTGGTCACAAAAATGGTGGTGCCGTTGTTGGCCGATTTGTAAATCATTTCCCAAAACTGTCTTCTTGTGATTGGATCAACGCCTCCGGTTGGTTCGTCCAAAAAAACGATGGTCGGACTGTGCAACAGCGCTATTGAAAACGATATTTTTTGTTTCCAGCCCAAAGGCAACGAGCCCACCAATTCATTTACAATGTCCTCCAAACCCAATTCTTGCACCAATTCACTTCGTTTTTCTTTAATTTTTGCGCGCGACAATCCGTAAATTCCACCAAAAAAGGTGATGTTTTCTTTTACCGTTAAATCGTCGTACAACGCAAATTTCTGGCTCATATAACCAATATTTTTTTTGATGTCTTCCGGATGTGTAAAAACATCAAAACCTGCAACTTGCGCTTTTCCGGAGGTTGGTTTTGCGATACCGATCAACATTTTCATTGCGGTGGTTTTTCCTGCACCGTTTGCGCCTAAAAATCCAAAGATTTCTCCTTTTTTAACTTCAAAAGAAATGGAATTTACCGCGGTAAAATCACCAAATTTTTTGGTCAGGTTTTCAACTTCTATGACGTTGTAGTTTTTCATTCGCGCTGTTTATTTTGCCAATTCCATAAAAGTGTCCTCAATGGTGGTTTTGGTGATTTCAATTTTAATGTTTTGATGATTTTTTGCGGCTAAATATTGTTGCAATTCCTGCGGATTAAAATCTTCCCGCTTATCCGTATAATGCACAAATTCACCAAAAGGATACACGCTGTAATGGTGCTCATAACTTTTTAAGCTTTCAAGAAGGCGATACATATTATCAGCTTTTACATCAAATATTGTTTTCGGATAATGTTTGACAATTTCTTGTGGCGTATCAATTTGCAATATTTTTCCGTGCTGAATTAAAGCGATTCTGTCGCACAATTCGGCTTCATCCATATACGGCGTTGAAACCAAAATGGTAATCCCTTTTTGTTGCAAACGTTTCAGCATTTCCCAAAATTCTTTTCGCGAAACCGGATCAACGCCGGTGGTTGGTTCATCTAAAAACAACACTTTTGGTTTGTGAATCAATGCACAGCTCAAGGCCAGTTTTTGTTTCATTCCGCCCGAAAGCGCTCCGGCCCTACGATTTTTAAAAGGTTCAATTTGAACGTAAATGTCTTTAATCAACTCATAATTTTCTTCAATGGTCGTTCCAAAAATGGTGGCGAAAAAATTTAAATTTTCTTCCACCGTTAAATCCTGGTACAGCGAAAATTTTCCGGGCATATAGCCCACATGATTTCTAATTTCTTTATAATCGTCAACAACATCAAATCCGGCAACGGTAACTGTTCCTTTATCGGCAAAAAGCAAGGTGGTTAAAATTCTGAAAATGGTTGTTTTTCCGGCGCCATCAGGACCAATCAATCCGAACAGTTCTCCTTCTTTTACTTCAAAAGAAACATCGTTTACGGCATTCACTGTTTTAAATGATTTGCTGATATGTTGTACGGAAATACTCATTTTTAAATCGTTATTTTATTTGAAATAGGCTGAATATTCCGACAAATGTTTGGTGAGTTTTTCCAGGCCGGATTTTCGGGTTGCTAAATCTTCAGCCGCCAAATCTTTAAATAATGGCTTCATAGGCAAAAGGTAATTGTGCAATTGGTCGTGGGCATCGCCGGTCATTGTGCATTTGGAGATGATGGTTCCGAATTCGGCTTCCAATATTGTTTTAAGTTCAGTATAAGCCTTCATATTTTCTGTATCGGTGAAATTGGCCACTAACTGGTTCATTTTTTGGATTCCTTCAGTAGTTTCAGCATTCGCCATCCATAAATCTCCGTTATTTAATTTTAAAACCGCTTCACTTTCGTGAGATTCTTCAACTGTTTGAACTGGTTTTGCGATTTCTTGTTTTTTGTTCTGATTGCACGAAACAGCCAAACTAAAAGCCAAAATGGCTACTGATAAAATGTTTATTTTTTTCATTTTGTTATATTTAAGGGTTGTTTGTTAAATTTTTTATAGGTTAAAAGATAGATTAAAATCCAAATGCCGATTCTAAAACCCATCGCTTTTATGCTTGCCGATGCCACGGTTTCACTAAAAAAGTTTAAATAAATTGCGATAAAAGTGTGTGATGCGAGAATAAACACAATGGCTTTTTTAGCAATTGCATTGTTTTTCCAAATAAAGTAAGCCACCAAAATTGAAATAGCGCCAAATATGACATTGTAGATTACCAGCCAATTTAACACGGTATAATCGGGAATTTTATAATTTAAAAGCACCAAGGATCCTGAAATAACAGACATTATTCCGATGAGCAATGCGATTATTGCCGCAATTTTATGCATTATTTTCATACTTGTTTTATTTAGTTTTTTAAACTGAAAACAGGAACTGCCAACTGATTACTGTTTAATCCACATTTCCGCAGGCATTCCAATTTTTAGACTTCCGTCATTTTTTACGGCCACTTTTACCGCATACACCAAGTTGATGCGTTCTTCTTTGGTTTGTATAATTTTAGGGGTAAATTCGGCTTCAGAAGCAATCCAGGTGATATTTCCCTTAAAGTCTTTCATGGCATCGCCTGCGTCTATTTTGACCGTAATTTCCTGACCGATTTTGATGTTTGAAAGCTGGGTTTCACTCACATAAACGCGCAATTCCATCATGCTTAAATCGGCAATTTTATACAGCGGTTTTCCAAAGGAAGTCAGTTCATTTACTTCCACATATTTTGATAACACAGTGCCGTTGACCGGATTTACAATGTTGCTTTTTTGAAGTAAATCTTCCACTTGTTTTAGTTGCACATCAAGACTTTCTATTTCGTTTATTACGGGTGAATTCTGACTTTCAACACTTTTGATTTGTTTTTGGATCACGTTAATTTCGCCATTGATGTCGTCCAATTGTTTTTGGGTTCCGGCATTTTCCCTGATTAAATTTTCAATCCTGTTTTTGTTGGTGGTTGCCGTTTTTAATTGGGCGTTCAGCACATTTTTTTGTGATAAAACGCTGCCCGATTTCGAATAAACAATGGCTTTTGATGCCAATAACTGATCTCTTTTTAGGCTTAACGGAATGGTGTCAATAAATCCAACATAATCGTCTTTTTTTAAAATTTGGCCTTCTTCAACATTAAATTGCATCAATTTTCCGCTGTTTTCCGCAGAAACCGTTATTTCTGTAGCTTCAAAATTTCCGTATCCGTCGGCCTTTTCGTTGTTTTTGCAGGCAACAAACAGGTTTCCGAAAATGAGTAAACCGATGATTATTTTAGTAATTTTCATTTGTGTTGATTTAATTTTATATATATTTTTCGACTTTCGACTTTAAACTTTTGATTTAAAACCCTTTCGTAACATTAAAATTCGCTTTTGCAAACTGCAATTGTATGCGATGCGTGCTTAAGTTATTTTCTGCTTCAAATAAGTTGGTCAATTCGGTAACATAAGCTGATGAGGTGATTACGCCGTTTTTTAACTGCGAACGGGATGTTTCCAAAATTTTCTTTCTCAAGGCTATAATTTTTTCATCCGACTGAATAAAAGCGGTGATTTTGTTTATTTCCGATTGCTGTTGGGTTAATTCCATACTTGTATTCAGCTCAAAAACTTCTTGTTCACTGTCTATTATTTCTTTGTTTACCTGCAGCGATTGACGTTGTTTTTTTGTCGAATTCCAGTCGAGCACATTCCAGTTTAGTTTAATTCCGGCAATATAATAAGGTTGAAAAGAATTGTCTAACATATTCAATCCCGGATTTCCGTAGCCGCCTGTGGCAAAACCCGATAATTTTGGTGCATTTTTCTTGTCGATAAGCTGTCCCGTTATTTCAATTTTTTCTTTCTGAAGTTGAAATAATTCCAATTCAGGCCGTTCAATTTCATGGTTAAGTTTTGTGTTAATTTCTGGATTTTCCAAAGTAATATTTGGGGAAACAGGAATCCCGATCAACATAGAAAGTGTGGTCATTAAACTGGTTTTATTCAAATCAGCTTCCATAAGTTGCTGGTCGATTTTAAGCAATTCAGCTTCTAAAACACTGTCGGAATTTGGCAGCAAAACCCCAAATTTGATGCCTGCTTTTACTTCATTAAGCGTGGTTTCCAATTGTGTTTTTTTGGCATTCAGCAATGCGTTTTTTTCCTGCAGCAACAATATTGAAAAATAAAATTGGCTCACCTGTTCTTTCAGTTTGTACAAATTAACTTCAACTTGCTTTTGTTGTGTTTTTAGGGAAGCCGATTTTTCTGCCAGGGAAGCATTGATGAATCCGCCGTCATAAATCAACTGATTTAGGGAAACTGTCGCTTTATACTGGTCTTTGTTTGGCGGTTCTACGGTTGTTCCCGGAATGGAAATTGGCAAAGACGTTACATCCGATTGATAACTTGCCTGCGCCAAAAAGTCGAGTTTTGGCAATTTCTCTATGTTAATAATCTCTAAATCCAATGCGTTTTGCTTCAACAACAAATCATTTTGTTTGGCCAACGGATAGTTTTTTTCTGCCAGTGCATAACACTGCTCCAAACTTAGTTTTTCCTGTGAAAAACTGTTTAGTGCGATAAACATTAGCATAATTACACTAATTTTTTTCATTTTTTTATATTTTAATGGCGTTGATAATAAAGTCCGCAACCTCTGTTTTTCTTTCGTGCAACAATTGCTGATATTCAGCATTATTTACATTTATAAATCCTTTTAATAAGGGTTCGGCTATAAACGGAAAAATATTTAAACACATAATATTAATAAAAAGTTGCTCCGGATTAATTGGCCTGATCTCGCCTGCTTCAATTTTGTTGTTGACTTGTTGCCTGAATTTTGAAATGTTGGGAAAATTCTTCTCGGCAACTAAATTTTTTACAAACTCGGGATTCCGGTTCAATTCCTGAATGATAAAATTTGGCAGGTATGGATGTTTTAACACAAATGAAATATAATTGCTGCTGAAGTTTCTGATTTTTTCAAAAACAGAAGTGTCGGCATTCATGATTTCATTTAATTGAGGTGCCAACATATGAAAGGCACTTTTAAAAACAGCCTCAAAAAGCAATTCTTTACTTCGGTAATAATAATGCAACATCGCTTTATTGATGCCTGCTTCATCGGCAATTTCCTGCATTCGTGCGGCTGCCATCCCTTTCTTTTGAAATATTTCTTTTGCCGCTTTTAGAATGTTGTTTTCCGGAGTGCTTTGTTCTTCTGATGTCATAAGCTAACTATTTAGTTTAACCAAATGGTTGACAAATGTAAAATATTATAATGAATTTACAAAATAAATGTTATTTTTATGAAATATTTTACGCCAATTATTATGAAAAAAATTTTAAAATATGGCCTTTTACTGCTGGTTTTAGCGCTGGTTTATGTTGTTTACGCCAATTATCCGCGACTGGATATCATCACTGGTTTTTCGGCAAAAAGCGTTTGTTCCTGCACTTTTGAAGCAGGAAGAGATTTGAAATCCATTGAAGAAGGAGATAATGATATTGATATGGTTAATTACGCCAGCAATAAAATTAATTTAGAAGAAAAGTCGGTTACCTCAACCTTTTTTGGCTTAAAAAAAAGAACCGCAGTTTATAAGGAAGGCTTGGGTTGCATATTGATTCCTGAAGGGGAAAATACGAATATTGCATATAAACCAAACCGAAAAATTTCTCAAAGTGAATTGCCTTATCCTTACGGGAATTCACCAGAAAAAGACACTATTTTCAGCAATATCGATTATAAGATGTTGGATTTGGCTGTTGAAAATGCTTTTGATTGTGAGGGTTATGAGCAAAAAAATAAAACAAGGGCCGTTGTTGTGTTGTATAAAGGCCAACCGGTTGCCGAAAAATATACTCCGGGATTTTCAAGAGAAACCAAATTGTTGGGTTGGTCAATGACCAAAAGCATCACCAGCGCTGTTTTGGGAATTATGGAAAAACAAGGGGAAATTAATCTGGAACAGACCAATTTATTTAAGGAATGGGAAAAAGACGATCGTTCAAAAATCACGTTAAATAACTTGTTGCAAATGAACAGTGGCTTGGAATGGACGGAAGATTACAATACGATTTCTGATGTCACTAAGATGTTGTTTTTGGAGCCTGACATGACCAAACCACAACTTTTCAAATCATTAGTTGGTGAGCCAAACAACAGTTGGAATTATTCTTCCGGTACCACAAATTTATTGTCGGGTTTTATTAGAAATCAGTTTAAGACGCATCAAGAATATTTGGATTTTTGGTATGCAGAACTTGTCGATAAAATTGGGATGAATTCTATGACAATTGAATCCGATTTGGCCGGAAATTATGTGGGTTCTTCTTACAGCTGGGCAACAGCGCGCGATTGGGCAAAATTTGGTTTGCTGTATCTAAACAAAGGAAATTGGAACGGCGAGCAAATATTGAATGAATCTTGGGTAAAATATGCCGCAACGCCAACAAACGGCTCCAATGGCGAATATGGTGCACATTTTTGGTTAAATGCTGGCGGAATCTATCCAAATGTACCCAAAGATTTATATTCGTGCAACGGTTATCAGGGCCAACATGTATTTATCATTCCTTCAAGAGATATTGTGATTGTTAGGTTCGGCTTGGCAGAAAACCCCGAATTTGATGTCAATATTTTTTTAAGTGAAGTTTTAGATGCCATTAAATAAAAGATAAAAACATAAAAAAAAGCCGCTGATTGCGGCTTTTTTATGTTAATAGCTATTTTACAATTTTGACAATGCAACTTCTTTTTTTGGGAATAATAAAGATGCAATTACTGAAATAACCAAAATACCAAGAATTGTAAAAAGAGAAACAAGAATAGGTATTTTATAAAAATCGACCAATACCATTTTCAAGCCAACAAAAACAAGGATGGCCGAAAGTCCGTATTTTATGTAATGAAAATATTGCGTTATTCCTGCCAAAGCAAAATACAAAGCCCTTAAACCCAATATTGCAAAAACATTGGAAGTGAAAATAATAAAAGGATCACTTGTAATGGCCATAATGGCCGGAATTGAATCAACCGCGAAAATTAAATCGGTAAATTCAACAAGCAATAAAACAACGAATAATGGCGTTGCAAACTTTTTGGCATTTATTTTTACAAAAAATCGGTCGCCGTGCATCGTGTCAGTTACAGGATAAAATCTTTTGAACAATTTTACCAAAGGATTTTTATTGGGATCCACTTTTTCGTTTTTCTGAATTAACATTTTAACACCGGTAAAAATTAAGAAAGCACCAAAAATATAGATAATCCAGTGAAACTTGTTGATAAGGGCGACACCGGCAAAAATGAAAATAGAACGCATAATTAAGGCGCCTAGAATCCCCCAAAAAAGTACTTTGTGCTGGTATTTTTTATCGACATTGAAATAGGAGAAAATCATAATAAAGACAAATAAATTATCGATACTTAATGATTTTTCAATGATGTAGCCGGTAAGGAATTCCATGGCTTTTATTTCACCCATATACACATAAATGCCATAATTAAATACCATTGCCATTGATATCCAAACAGCGCTCCAAATAAGTGCTTCTTTAATTTTAACTTCGTGCGATTTGCGGTGAAAAACACCCAAATCCAATGCCAACATCAACAATACAAAGGCTAAAAAGCCAATCCATACATAAATAGTTACTGCCATAATTTAATGCTTGCGGTTAATTTGTTTAATAAATCCATGCCCATTTCTATCAAACCTGAAATACCATTTTCAGCTATGAAATTGAATATTTTAATGATAAAAGGGAATAAAATAACAATCAATCCAATAATAATCACCAGTATTATTCCAATTTCGATGATAAGGATGTTTCTAAGTTTTGGATTGTTTTTTGTTTTATTGAAGAGGTTCAGCCAATTAAATTGGCGCTCGTTATTGTAATTATATTTCTGTTTGTAGTGGTATTTTTGCTGTTTGTTTTTGTGAGCAAAAAGATCTTCTAAATCCATCTGTTTTCTATTAAAGTTTAATTTATTTATTTTTTTTCAAAGTGATTTACACCATTGAACTTTTACGACAAGAAGTTTTGATCACTGCCTATTGTAAAAAAAAACCAAAAAAAATTAAGAAAGCCTGGGCGGTTGCCAAATAGAAAAGCTGGGTTGTGATAAGTCAAAGAAAGAGGTGAAAATCTTTTTTTGAATGCGTTTGATGTCAAAACATGAAATCTCGTAGATGGAATATATCTGATCATCTGCTGATGCATCAGAAGTAGAAATTAAATCTTCTGAAGAATCGTTTTCTTCGGCCGTAATTTCAGTGTTAAACGACAGATTAACACCGGTATAAAAAATACCATAACTCAAAAGCATGCCAATAATGACCGTAAAAGTTAAAAGTATTTTTTTTGGTGTATCAATCATTCAATATCATTATTTGTAAAATCAGGATCTGATTTTATATATTTTAAAGTTCAAATCCCAGTTGCACGTTTAATTTTTTGGCGATGAGTTTAGAAATCAACGATTTTAACTGCGAAATTTTTATTTTTTCGACCACATCATTTCCGAAGGCATAAAGCAATAAAGCTTTGGCTTCTTTTACCGGAATTCCACGTGATTGCATATAAAACAAAGCGCTTTCGTCCAATTGTCCGATGGTGCATCCGTGAGAACATTTTACGTCATCAGCAAAAATTTCCAGTTGAGGTTTTGAATTTATGGTTGCGCCGTCATCTATCAAAATAGAATTGTTTTGCTGAAAAGCATTCGTTTTTTGGGCGGCTTGACGCACAATTACTTTTCCGTTAAAAACACCCACAGATTTATCGGCATAAATTCCTTTGTATAATTCGTGACTCTCGCAATTAGGCGATTTATGATCTACAAGCGTATGATTGTCAACATGTTGTTTTTCATTTAAAATAGAAATTCCATTTAGATTGGAAGTGATATTTTCTCCCTCGTGATAAAATTCTAAATTGTTTCTGGTAATTTTCCCGCCAAATGAAAAGGTATTTACCGTTGCGACACTTTGTTGTTTTTGTGAAATAAAGGTGCTGTCGATCAACGAAGATTCATTGGTGTCATTTTGAATTTTGTAATAGTCAACAATCGCTCTTTTATGCACAAATATTTCAGTAACTGAGTTTGTTAAAGTGGTGTTTTTCGATAAATTTTGATGGCGTTCAATAATTTGAACATGCGAATTTTCACCAACAACCACTAAATTTCTTGGCTGCAGTAAAACCTCTTTTTCACTTCCTGTCGAAAAATTAATAATTTGGATAGGTTTGGGAACAATTGTATTTTTTGGAATATTGATAAAGGCGCCTTCTTTCACAAAAGCGGTATTCAATTCAGCCAAACTGTTGTTTTTATTTGCAATTTTATTCAAATAATTATCAACAACCATTTTATATTTCGGTCTTGCCAAAGCCGAAGACAATACGCATACATCACAGTCTTCATGCGTAGTTTCCGACAAAAATGAATTGAAAACACCATCAACAAAAATCAAGGTGTACGATTCAATATCATTGATTAAATAGGCTTCCACATTTTTAAATCCAACCGATTTTTCAGCGTTTGGAAAAAGACTGTAATCGTTTTTCAGCAAAGGGTTTAAGCTTGTATATTTCCATTCTTCATCTTTTTTAGTTGGAAATCCTGCTGTTTCAAAATTATGAATGGCATTCAATCGAATGGCATGCACCGTTGAATCAAGGTCGATATTTCCTTTGTTTTCAAAAGCCAAAAATGAAGAAACTAATTTTTCTTTTAATTCCATTGTTTATTTTATATTGTTTCAGGTTTCAAGTATTTAATGCTTTTTGAAACCAAAAAACGTTTCAAACTATTTTATTTCAACCAGTCGTAACCTTTTTCTTCCAATTCGTAAGCCAGTTCTTTTCCGCCCGATTTCACGATTTTACCATTGTACAAAACATGGACAAAATCAGGAACGATATAATCCAACAAACGTTGGTAATGCGTAATTAACAATACGGCGTTTTTTTCGCTTTTTAGTTTGTTTACGCCATTTGCCACAACTTTTAGGGCGTCAATGTCCAAACCTGAATCGGTTTCATCCAAAATAGCCAGTTGCGGTTCCAACATTGCCATTTGGAATATTTCATTTCGCTTTTTCTCACCTCCGGAAAATCCTTCATTCAAAGAGCGCGACAAGAATTTACGGTCTATTTCCAATAAATCTGCTTTTTCACGAATCATTTGCAACATTTCTTTTGCAGGCAATTCGGCCATTCCTTGGGCTTTTCGCGTTTCGTTAATGGCTGTTTTTATAAAGTTTGTAACAGTTACTCCAGGAATTTCGATTGGATATTGAAATGATAAAAAGACACCTTTATGTGCTCTTACTTCAGGAGCGAAATCGGACAAATCTTCTCCATTCAACACTACAGACCCTTCGGTAACCTCAAAATCTTCTTTTCCTGCAATAACAGAGGCGAGCGTACTTTTTCCAGAACCGTTTGGTCCCATAATCGCATGAACTTCACCTGCTTTTATTTCGAGATTGATTCCTTTTAAAATCTCTTTGCCATTGATATTGGCGTGTAAATTATTTATTTTTAACATAATTAATTTGAAAATTTGTAAAATTTGAAAATTTGAAAATTGAAAAAAACAACTAAATAGAGATTTTTAATATCCTCAAACTTTCAATTTATCTTATTATTTTTGTTTTGATGTTATAATTATTTTATTGACTATTCTTGAAATATTACTTATTTGCTCAAGTAATACTTTATCATTGCAACAGTTCCCCCTTTGGGGGTTAGGGGGCTTTACCCTACCGATCCTTCCAAACTGATTTCTAACAACTTCTGAGCTTCAACGGCAAATTCCATCGGCAACTTGTTAAGCACTTCTTTACCAAATCCGTTGACAATTAATGCAATGGCTTTTTCTGTATTGATGCCTCGTTGGTTGCAATAAAATAATTGATCTTCCCCAATTTTACTTGTGGTGGCTTCGTGTTCTATTTGAGCGGACTTGTTTTTTACTTCAATATAAGGAAAAGTATGGGCACCACATTTGTCGCCCATCAATAAAGAGTCGCATTGCGAAAAATTTCTGGCATTGTTCGCTCTCGGACTAATTTGCACCAAACCTCTGTAGGAATTGTGTGAATGTCCTGCGGAAATTCCTTTTGAAATAATGGTGCTTTTTGTGTTATTTCCCAAATGGATCATCTTTGTGCCTGTATCTGCTTGCTGAAAATTGTTGGTTACTGCAATGGAATAAAATTCACCCACAGAGTTATCACCTTTTAAGATACAACTTGGATATTTCCAGGTAATGGCGCTTCCGGTTTCTACTTGTGTCCACGAAATTTTTGCGTTTTTTTCACACAAACCTCGTTTGGTCACAAAATTATAGACACCGCCTTTTCCTTCTTTATCTCCTGGAAACCAGTTTTGAACCGTTGAGTATTTTATTTCGGCATCATCCAATGCAATTAATTCCACAACAGCGGCGTGCAACTGATTTTCATCACGCGCCGGCGCGGTGCAACCTTCCAAATAACTCACATAACTGCCTTCATCTGCAATTAACAACGTGCGTTCAAATTGTCCGGTGCCTCCTTCGTTGATTCTGAAGTAGGTTGACAATTCCATCGGACAAGTAACGCCTTTTGGAATGTAACAAAACGATCCGTCAGAAAAAACAGCAGAATTTAAAGCTGCATAAAAATTATCTGTTTTTGGAACAATGCTTCCTAAATATTTTTTAACCAATTCAGGATGTTCTTGAATGGCTTCAGAAATCGGGCAAAAAATAATGCCTCTTTCGTTTAAAGTCTTTTTAAAAGTTGTTGCCACAGAAACGGAGTCAATCACTATATCCATAGCGACATTTGACAAACGTTTTTGTTCTCCAATAGAGATGCCCAGCTTTTCAAAAGTTTTTAGCAATTCCGGATCAACTTCATCCAAACTGTTTAGTTTTGGTTTTTGTATTGGTGCAGAATAATAGCTGATATCTTGAAATGATGGTTTTTCATACCTAATATTTGCCCATTCAGGCTCGGTCATTTCTTTCCAAATACGAAACGCATCCAAACGCCATTCGGTCATCCAGGCAGGTTCGTTTTTCTTTTTGGAAATGGCTATTACCACGTCTTCATTTAAACCTACAGGAAACTTGTCCGATTCAATATCCGTATAAAATCCGTATTCGTACTCTTTGGTTTCGAGTTCTTTTTTTAAATCGTCTTCAGTAAATTTACCCATTTTTGTATATTTTATGATTGAAAGATGAACGCTTTGATTTGTTCATTTTAAAACTTTCAATTTTTGAATTTTTATAGTGAAAATGATTCACCACAACCGCAGGTTCTTTGGGCATTCGGATTTTTAAACACAAATCCGGTTCCTTTTAAACCGCCTGAATATTCCAACGTTGTGCCAACAAGGTACAAAAAGCTTTTTTTATCAACAATGATTTTTACGCCATTGTCTTCAAAAACCTTGTCGCCTTCAACTTGATCTTTATCGAATTTTAAGTCATAAGAAAGTCCGGAACAACCGCCGCTTTTTACCCCAACTCTAACAAAGTCGTTTTCAGGGTTAAAACCGTCGTCTTTCATAAGCTCAATCACTTTATTTTTCGCTATGTCTGAAACTTTTATCATATTGCTTATATAGATTAATTCTAAATAAGCGCAAATATAAGCAGAAAAAACGGTATTTAAAACCTTTTTTGTATGAATAAAATTAATAGTGTCATAGTTGTTACCTATAAACATTTATCTTTGCAAAATGATAGAAGATAAAAACGAAACGCGCACAAGCTTGTCTGAATTGGGAGAATTCGGATTGATAAAACACTTAACGCAAAACTTTGGTATTCAGCATAAAAGCACCATAAAAGGCGTGGGTGATGATGCGGCAGTTTTAGAAATAAAAGACAAAAATATTTTGGTGACCACCGATTTATTGGTGGAAGGCGTGCATTTCGATTTAAGTTATATGCCCCTGAAACATTTGGGTTATAAAGCGGTTGTGGTGAATGTTTCCGATATTTATGCCATGAACGGAATTGCGACCCAAATTACGGTTTCAATTGCTGTTTCAAACCGATTTACTTTGGAAGCTGTTGAAGAATTGTATGAAGGAATTCATTTGGCCTGTAAAACGTATGGCGTGGATTTGGTTGGCGGTGATACCACTTCATCAACCAGAGGTTTGCTGATTAGCATCACCGCCATTGGCGAAGCAAAAAAGGAAGATATTGTATACAGAAATACCGCAAAACCAAACGATTTATTGGTGGTAACGGGTGATGTTGGCGCTGCATATTTGGGATTGCAGGTTTTGGAACGTGAAAAACGGGTTTTTGAAGTGAATCCAAATTCGCAACCCGATTTGACCAATTATACGTATTTGGTTGAAAAACAATTGAAGCCTGAAGCCCGAAAAGATATAGTTGAATTATTTGCGGCGTTGAACGTGAAACCAACTGCGATGATTGATATTTCCGACGGACTTTCTTCTGAAATATTACATCTTTGTACGCAATCGAAAGTTGGCTGTAATTTATATGAGGAAAAAATTCCGTTGGATCCGCAGGTAATTTCAACCTGTGAAGAATTCGATTTAAACAGCACCACCATTGCTTTAAGCGGCGGCGAAGATTACGAATTGTTGTTCACCATTTCCCAGGAAGATTTCCCTAAAATTAAAGGAAATCCGCATTTAACCGTAATTGGCCATATGACCGATGAAAGTGTTGGCGTAAATTTAGTGACACGCGCCGGCCAGCAAATAAAATTAACGGCCCAAGGTTGGAATGCTTTGTTGAATAAGTAGTTAAGTAAAAAAATAAGCAACACAAAAACATAATTTATATGGGTCTTTACGATAAATATGTGTTGCCAAATGCGATAGTTTGGGCTTGCAAACAAAAATCCAGCATGAAACAGCGAGAAAAGATAATTCCGCTTGCAAGTGGCAATGTGCTGGAAATTGGCATTGGCTCTGGATTAAATTTGCCTTTCTACGATAAAAGGAAAGTAAACCACCTAACGGCGATCGATCCTTCTCTTGATGTTTGGAAGAAAAACAGTTTCGATACCAATACGTTGGGTTTTGAATTCGATTTTATGGAGGCTTTCTCTGAAAATATTCCGGCCGATAACAATAGTTTTGATACGGTGGTAATTACGTATACGCTGTGCACCATTGAAGATACAGATAAAGCTTTTGATGAAATAAAAAGGGTTCTTAAAAAAGACGGAAAACTGCTGTTTTGTGAACACGGAAAAGCACCCGATAAAGAAATAGTGCGATGGCAAAATATGCTCAACCCAGTTTGGAAAAAATTTAGCGGCGGCTGTAACTTAAACAGGGACATTAAATTTATGATTGAGCGCAATGGCTTTAAAATACTAAAACTCGAAAAAATGTATATTCCCGGATGGAAGCCCGCCAGTTTTAATTATTGGGGAATAGCGGAAAAGAAGCTTGATTTGAAATAGAAATAAATTATAATTTGTCGATATTTGAATTTGAGATTATATTTTAACTAACAACTTTGGCTTTTTTTATTGTCAACTTCCGGCTTCGGTCTTCCGACTTTTAAACTATCTAGAAGACTTTATAAAAATCGCTAAATTTTTTATAAGGCTGTCTTTATTCTCAATATGACTCATATGCCCGTCAGGAAATTCAATCACTTTTACTTTGGTATTTTTTGTTTGGCTGATTAAGGAATCATAATCAAGCGCAGGGTCTTGTTTTCCTATGATCATTTGGATTGGAAATTGTGCCATTTTATAAATAGAAGTCTGGTTTTTTCTACTTTTCATTCCTTCCAAAGCAGCTATAATTCCTTGGGATGAAAGTTGCAAAGCTTCTTTGATAATTTGTTCAATTTCATTGCCATATATTTCCCTGTTTTTTTCAGCAAAAAGCATCGGAATTGCTTCGCTTATAAAAAGTTTATGATTCTTTTTTAAGGCTTTTAAAGCACGATTCCTGCTTAATTTTTTTTCTTCGGAATCGGGCAAAGCTGATGAGTTCATTAAACACAATCCTTTAACGCTTTCCGGAAATAATTTCGCAAATGCAAGCGCCACATAACCGCCCATACTGTGGCCGACGAAAACATATTTCCTTAATTTCAAATGGTTTAAAACTGCTTTCACCATTTGCGCCTGGTCTTCCATGGAATGGATATAACCCAGATTTCCGGTTTGTCCATGACCCAATAAATCGATGCAAATTACCCTCTTTCTTTTCGATAGTTCTTGGGCAACTTCTTGCCACATGGAACTGTTTTCCAAAAATCCGTGCAATAAAACTACTGCATTACCTTTTCCTATTGATGTAAAATGGATGTTGGTGTTTTTATGCAGTAAGTTCATAATTTAAAGGGAAAAATTGCTTTAGTTTTTCAACCCTTTTATGGCCGAAAATGCTTTATCGACCACATTATCTTCAACCAAAATGGTAAACTCGTTGGTGGTTGAAAGCACTTCATACAACGAAATTCCTTCCCAGGCCAAGCGTTTAAAAAACTGATAATACAATCCGGCAATTTTGGTGTTTTCTTTTGGCAAACCAATGGTTATGGCCGATAAATTGTCCTGAACCGTGGTGCAAATTTCGTTTTTATAACTTTCTTCAATCTGCGGTTTTAAGGCTGTCGTAATTAACACATTGCTTTCGTGTACGCCACGCGTAAAAGTGTAAAAAATATGCGGGTCTTCCTTAATAACATCCAGCATTTTTAAATGACCGTGAATTAAACTCGCCGAATTTTTAAACGTATAATCAGAAATATCTGAACGAACCGTGATGTCACCCAAATTTTGCAAAACCTGATTCAGTTTGATTTTATTGGCCATTTCTTTGGGCGGACTGTATCTTCGCAAAGCCATCATAATGGCTCCCGCTTTTACAGGTTTGCGCAACATTTTCGAAATGGGTTCCCTTAATTCTTCCGATAAAGCGCTGAAATTTAAAATATTTCGGGTGAGCGCGTCTTCTAAAAATGGTTGAGAAACCAAAATTTCTTCAACACAGGTAGCAATTGTCTTCATATTGTTAAATATTTAACAGTTTGTGCAATATTAGTATATTATTTTTAAATAAACACATAAAGTTGAAAATGATTCTAAATTTGCATCATAAAAGATAGAAAGAAATGAAGGTTTTAAAATTTGGCGGAACATCGGTAGGATCAATTGCGAACATGAAAATGGTGAAAGACATTATTGCCGACAATGAAAAAAAGATCGTTGTGCTTTCGGCGATGTCGGGAACCACAAATTCCTTGGTTGAAATATCCAATTTCATAAAATCTGGTAATAAAGAAGCAGCAATTCAAAATATTGAAAAATTACACGAGAAATATGTGGCGGTTATCAATGATTTATTGCAAGATGCCGCATCAAAACAAGATGTAGAAATTTATATTGATGCTGTTTTCAGTTTTTTAAAAATATGCGCTTCTGAAAAGCATTCACCTCTTTTATACAATAAAATAGTTGCCCAAGGCGAACTATTATCGACCTATATTTTTACGGCCTATTTAAATCAGGAAGGATTGAACGCCATTTTATTGCCGGCGTTGGATTTTATGCGCATCGACAAAACAAATGATCCTGACGATTTTTACATCAAACAAAATTTACAACGCATTATTAAGGAAGCGGCGCCTTCCAATATTTACATCACCCAAGGATTTATTTGCCTGGATGCCTATGGAAATATTGCCAATTTGCAACGCGGAGGCAGCGATTATACGGCCACCATTGTTGGCGCGGCAGTGAATGCGGAAGAAGTTGAAATTTGGACAGATATTGACGGAATGCACAACAACGATCCTAGATTTGTTGAAAATACGCACGCCATTTCAAACTTGTCATTTGATGAAGCGGCAGAGCTGGCTTATTTCGGCGCAAAAATATTGCATCCGCAAACGGTGATGCCCGCTCGCGAAGCCAATATTCCAGTGCGTTTAAAAAATACGATGGATCCTGCATCTTACGGAACATTGATTTCCATAGATTTTAAAGGCGAAGGTATCAAAGCCATTGCCGCAAAAGACAATATTACCGCCATCAAAATTAAATCGGCACGAATGCTGCTGGCGCACGGATTTCTGAAAAAAGTGTTTGAAATTTTCGAGAAATATGAAACTTCCATCGATATGATCACCACTTCTGAAGTTGCGGTTTCATTGACTATTGATGATGATAAAAATTTGAATTCAATTTTGGAAGAACTGGAAAAATTCTCGATGGTTGAAGTCGACAAACAACAAAGCATTATTTGTTTGGTTGGGCATTTGGTCGTAAGACATCACGAAACACACCGACTTTTTAAGGTGTTGCAGGATATTTCCGTGCGGATGATTTCTTACGGAGGAAGCAACAACAATATTTCGCTTTTGGTAAACACAAATGATAAAATTACCGCACTAAAATGTTTAAACCACTACATTTTTGACAGCGTAACCGCTTAAATTTCTATGAAGGAATAATTATTTGGTTAAAAAAAAGCCCGAAACTTTAGTTTTCGGGCTTTTTGATTTATTATCTTAAATTTACTTATTCATCAACTCCTCAATTTCCTCAATTTCAATAGGAATATTGCGCATTAAGTTAAAAGGAACTCCAGATTGATTAATCACCACGTCATCTTCAATTCTGATACCCATTTTTTCTTCAGGAATGTAAATTCCAGGTTCAACGGTAAAAACCATGCCGGCTTTCATCGGGGTTTTTAGCGCGCCATAATCGTGCGTGTCCAATCCCATATGATGCGATGTTCCGTGCATAAAATATTTTTTGTAGGCTGGCCAATCCGGGTTTTCATTTTTTACGTCCGTTTTATCAATCAATCCCAATCCCAACAATTCGGAAGTCATTATATGCCCAACTTCTTTTTGGTATTGAGCCCAAAGAACTCCGGGCGCCAACATTTTTGTCGCTTCATTTTTAACCCTTAAAACCGCGCTGTAAACCGCTTTTTGTCGGTCGGTAAAACGTCCGTTTACAGGAATTGTTCGCGTCATATCGCTCGAATAATTTGCATATTCGGCACCAACATCCAACAACAGCATATCGCCGTCTTTACATTCTTTGTTGTTATCGATATAATGCAACACACAAGCGCTGTAACCTGAAGCGATAATTGGCGTATAAGCGAAATTTCTGGAACGATTTCTTAGAAATTCGTGCATAAATTCGGCTTCAACTTCGTATTCCATAATTCCTGGTTTTACGAAAGGCAAAATTCTGCGGAAGCCTTTTTCGGTAATGTCGCAGGCAGTTTGTATGATTTCAATTTCTTCAGGCTCTTTTGCACCACGAATTTCCTGTAAAATCTGATTGCTTTTTTCCCATTTGTGCGCAGGAAAATCGGCTTTGCATTTTTTAATGAAACGGTCTTCACGAGATTCCAATTCAACAGCCTGACGGTAATGTTCGTTGGTGTTGAAGTAAATGGTTTCCGCTTCGGTCATTAAATCGAAAAATACTTTTTTAAATTCCGAAAGCCAATAAATAGTTTGTATTCCCGAAACATTTGTGGCTTCTTCCTTGGAATATTTTGCGCCATACCAAATGGCAATATGTTCGTTTGTTTCAGTTAAAAACAGAATTTCACGATGGTTTTTATTAATGGCATCCGGGAAAAGCAATAAAATGCTTTCTTCCTGGTCGGCACCGCTTAAATATAAGATGTCGCTGTGTTGTTCAAACGGCAAAGTACTGTCGGCGCCCGTTGTAAAAATATCGTTAGAGTTGAAAATCGCAATTGATTTCGGTTTCATTTGCGCGGTAAACTTTGCCCTGTTTTTAATAAAAAGCTTGTTATTGATAGGATGATATTTCATCTGATAAGGTTTTAAATTATAAATTTTTAATGTAAAAAATTAAGATTAAGCAGAAAATAAATTATTCAGCAACTTATTTCATTAAAAAGATTTAATTATATTATTTGACAACAAAGTTATAAATTTGTTGACAATGAAACCTTTTATATTCAATATTATTTATGCGAATATCAATTATATCTCTGCTTTTTCTGCTTTTTACCACCCTAATTTTTTCTCAAAACAAACCCGCGTACAAATTGTACAACGCCAACGGGAGTGAAGTTTCCTACAAAAAAATGATTGATAAAATGGGCAAGGCCGATGTTGTTTTGTTTGGGGAACACCACACCAATCCTATTGTGCATTGGCTGCAACAGGAAGCGACATCAGATTTATTTGCCTTAAGAAAACTAACCTTGGGCGCCGAAATGTTTGAAGCCGACAATCAACAAGGATTAAACGATTATTTGTCGGGTAATATCACCCAAAAAGCTTTTGACACCGTTGCAAGGTTGTGGAAAAATTACCCGACCGATTATAAACCTTTGGTTGATTTTGCAAAAAAGAACAACTTAAAATTTATAGCGACCAACATTCCCAGAAGTTATGCGAGTAAAGTTTATAAAGGCGGATTTAAAAGTTTGGACTCAATTACGGCTGAAGAAAAATCGTGGATGGCGCCGTTGCCCATAAAATACGATGCCAATTTGCCGGGATATGTAAAAATAAAAGCGATGATGGGCGGTCACGGAGGCGATAATTTGCCAAAATCACAGGCAATAAAAGATGCCACCATGGCCTATTTTATTAATAAAAACAGGGAAAATGACAAATTGTTCATGCATTACAACGGGTCATACCATTCCGATGATTTTGAAGGAATTTATTGGTATTTGAAACAAGGAAATCCGAGCTTAAAAATTGTGACAGTGAGTGTTTTGGAAGCCAAAGACGTGACAAAGTTCGCCAAAGAAAAAAAGGGAAAAGCCGATTTTATTATTGTAGTGCCTTTAACTATGACAAAAACGCATTAAAAAGTCCAAAGATCAAAGCTCAAAGCTCAAAGCTGAAATTGTACGTCCCTGATATAGGTTGACTATAAAAGTCAATTTATATGAGAGCAAATATTAGATTAATCAACAAACAACGTAAATACACAAAAGAGTTTAAGGAATCGATAGTTAAAGAATTTGAATCTGG
>Ga0209347_1000802_pt1 | contig 66921 bp, 71 predicted proteins | sample AutmiccommuBRH23_FD_187382 | JGI IMG/M metagenome (GOLD analysis project Ga0209347, IMG submission 187382) | Deep subsurface microbial communities from Mt. Terri, Switzerland - Autotrophic microbial communities BRH/23 (SPAdes) (version 2) | ecosystem: Environmental > Aquatic > Deep subsurface >... | reverse complement strand
CAGCAAGCCCTCTTTTGCGCGCGCAACGAGCGCGCCCATATTGAGGTCGTCGGGCCCGACGCCGTCGAGCGGCGACAGCAAGCCGCCCAGCACATGATAGCGGCCTTTGTGCGCGCCAGCGCGTTCGAGCGCCCAGAGGTCGCCCACATCCTGCACCACGCACAGGACGGATGAATCGCGGTCGGTATCGGCGCAGACGGCGCAGGGGTCGATTGAATCCCAGTTGCCGCAGACCGCGCAGGCTTTGACTTTGTTGGCCGCATCATCGAGGGCGAAGGCGAGCGGGCGCATCACCGGCTCTCGCTTCTTCAAAAGATAAAGCGCCGCGCGTTTGGCCGAGCGCGGCCCCAGCCCCGGCATTTTGGCGAGGAGATCGATGAGGCGCTGTAACTCGGGACCGATGGGGGAAGAGGGCATAAACTACGTATCACGAATAGAGTGATTGCAAGGCAACCAAAGATAGATACAGACAGCAGACCATCAAGTGTCATCCTTACTGTTGGCTTGGCGATCAAACATGGTGGGAATAAGCAAGAAGGTTATGACCGTAAATATCAAACCCGCCTGCTGCCAAGACAGATCCTCAATCAATGGGATGAAATTTAGGCCGGTATATTTCTCAATAAACCAAAATGCCGCCGAAAGAATCGCGAGCCCACAAGCAACACGTCTCCATTGGTAAACATTGCGCATACACCTGTCCTACATTGGCGGCCTGTAAAACTACAAACTTAAAACGGCAGTTTCATGCCGGGCGGCAGCGGCATGCCTGCGGTCATTTTCTTCATCTGCTCTTCGGAGAGCTTTTCGAGTTTTGATTTGGCGTCGTTGATGGCGGCGGCGATAAGGTCTTCGAGGATTTCCGCGTCGTCTTCCTTCATCAGCGAGCGCTCAATGGCGACGGCTTTCGCGTAACCCTTGCCGTTCAGGACGACCTTGACCATGCCGGCGCCGGCCTCGCCTGTCGCTTCGAGATCGGCGATTTTTTCCTGCATCTCTTTCATCTTGGCCTGCATCTGGCCGGCCTGTTTCATCAGCTCGTTCAAGTCCATTACGCTTTTCCTGTTTCCTTGCGCGCAGCGGAGGCCTCGGCCACCGCATCATCATCGGGGTCGATGGGCGCGTCTTCTTCCATCTCATCGGGCGCAGGCGCAATCGGCGCCTCCGCTTCGCGGATCGCCGTCACTTCCGCGCCGGGGAACAATTCCAGCGCGCGTTTGACCATGGGGTGGTCCATCACCTCGCGGGTGCGGGCGCCGCGCAGGGTTTCCTCGCCCTGATGCTCCGACGTGACGGAGATGATCCACGCCTTGCCGGTCCATTCCTTGAGGCGCTGGGTCAGCCGGTTGGCGAGATCGCCCGGCGCGTCATCATGCAGGCGCAGTTCGATCCGCCCCTCGCCGAACGAGACAATATGCACGTAGGATTCGAGCTCGGTCCTAAGCTTGGCGTCGCGCTTCTCGCCCGCCAATCGCACCACGTCGGCAAAGGCGCGCAGCCACGGACCGCCGCCCGCCGGGCGCTGAGACATTGTTTGAGAAAGGGGGGGCGGCTGGATATCGATAATTTGCGCCGTGGGTTTTTCGCCAAGCGTTTCCTTGGACGCTGGCGCGGTGTGCGCCTCCACCGGCGCGCGCGACGAAGCAGGCGACTGGGCCGCGCCCTGTCCGGCTGTTACCGGGGCGCCGGAACTATTTTTTTTTAAGGCGCGCAAAGCCTCGTCCGGCGTCGGCAGGTCGGCAGCGAAGCACAAACGAATGAGCGCCATCTCGCCAGCAGCGGCGGCGTCCGGCGCCATTTGGGTTTCGGTGAGGCCCTTCATCAACAGCGACCAGACGCGCGTCAGCGCATTCATTTCAAGCCCGCCCGCCAGCGCTTTCGCGCGTTCAGCGTCAGCTTCGCCAGCCGGGCCGTGGCTCGCCGCAGACGGTCCCGCCGCCTTGATCCGCGTCAGCAAATGGGTGAGGTCGAGTAGATCGCGCAGGATCTGCGCCGGTTCCGCGCCGCTGTCATATTGCGACCGGAAATTTTCGAGCGCAGTTTTTGCATCGCCCTTCATCGCCGCTTCGAGCAACGCCCAGACCGAGGAGCGGTCGGCCAGACCCAGCATGTCGCGCACCATGTCAGCGCTCACGACCTCATCGCCTTGCGCCGCATGCTGAACAATCGCCTGGTCTAGAATGGAGAGCGCGTCACGCACCGAGCCTTCAGCGGCGCGGGCGATCATCCACAGACCGTCGCGATCGACTTTGACATTTTCCTTTTCGGCGATCGACGCCAGATGATCGGTCAGCACTTCCGGGTCAATGCGCCTGAGATCGAAACGCTGACAGCGCGACAACACGGTGACCGGAAGTTTTCTAATTTCGGTCGTCGCGAAAATGAACTTCACATGCGGCGGCGGCTCCTCAAGCGTCTTCAACAGCGCATTGAACGCCGCTGTCGACAGCATGTGCACTTCGTCGATGATGTAGACTTTGTAGCGCGCCTCAATCGGCGCATAGCGCACGCCCTCAATCAGTTCGCGAATATCGCCGACGCCGGTGCGCGAGGCCGCGTCCATCTCCATCACATCGGGGTGTCGCGATTCAGCGATGGCCTTGCAGTGGCGGCCCTCTTCGCGCAGTTCCATTTGCGGGCCGTTGTCTTCGCCATTTGGTCCGACATAATTGAGCGCCCGGGCGAGGATGCGCGCCGTGGTGGTTTTGCCGACCCCGCGCACGCCGGTGAGGATGTATGCGTGGGCGATGCGGTTCGCAGCGAAGGCGTTTTTCAGCGTCTTAACCATCGGCCCGTGGCCGATTAGATCTTCAAAATTCTGCGGACGGTATTTGCGCGCCAGCACCTGATAGGCGCCGGCGTTTTTCGCTTGCCCTGTTTCCTGTTCCGCCATGCGCTCCAACCGTACCCCCTGCGGCGAATATGGCGGGACGGGACACGGTTCTCAACCGTCCTTTTTCACCGCTGATTTCTGCAGCTTCAAAAAGGCCGCATCGGCGCCCGACTGGTACTGAAAAACGTCATCAAAGGGGGCGCCGAAGACCGCCGCAATGCGGAACGCCGCCTCGAGCGAGGGCGCATATTTGCCCTTCTCGATTGCGGCGACCGTTTGCCGGGTCATGCCGATCCGCACCGCAAGATCGCCCTGGCTCATATCGCCATGCTCAGCCCGCAGGACACGGATGCGATTGCTGATCGGGGTTTTCCCCATAGCGGTCAAACGCCCCGGCGATACAGAAACACCTGCCAGACGCGCTTGGCGATCTCCGAGAAAACCAGCGCCAGAAACAGGAAATTCGCAGCGGCGAAGTCTTCGCGGTGCAAAGAGAGGAACATCCCGCCCAGAACAACGGCGCCAAGGGCAAAACCGCCGATCTCTTCCGCACGCAGTTCGATCTGACGGTCGCGCTCATCTTCCTCCTCCGCCGGCTGGCGGCGGATTACGCCAACGACAATATGGGCGATGACCAGAATGATAATGAAGGCGATGACAGAACCAATCATGTTCTGATCGCCGTCAAAACTGCGCGCCTCGAGGAGCGGCCAGCCAAAGTCGAAGAACAGCCATGCGATGACGGCCAGCACCAGCCACGAATTGATTTCCTTGAATGACATGCCCATCCCCTTGTCTAACTGAACTCACATAATGTTATGTATTCTTTACATTATGTCAAGAACAATCGACATGAGGTGCGCCCCGCTATGGCGGGAGCCTTGTAAGCGCTCGTTTTTCTGAGGGAAATGAAGGTGGAAGACTGAACGACCCGCGCTCGAAACTCGTTGTGGCTGCTTCCTTCCGGACCTGACCAGGTTGGCGAGAAGCACGTCCGCCAGCCTTCCGCGGCTGTATATCTGCGCTCGGCTTCGTGATTGCAAGAGGCAAGCTTGTGATGCGCGCGCCAAAGCGCCGTATGATAGGACCGCCGAACTCTCAATCAGCGCATCAGGGGCGAGCCATGAACCGCATCATTTCACTTTTTCCATGGGCGGGCGGCCTGTTTATTTCAGGCGTTTTTCTCGACTCCCTGCGCTTCAAATTCACCGGTCATCCAACGCCGAAGCACATCTTCACGACATTGCGTGAATGGTCAGGCGTTGATTTGTTCTATCCGGCGGGCCCGTGGATCATCGGGCTTGGCGAGTTGCTGTCGTCTCTGTTGTTGATCGGCCTGCCGGTGGTTTTCCTGTTGTCGAAAAAGATGGCGCTGATCGCGCCGTCGCAATTTCTCGGCGCCTTGATTGCACTGGGCATTATGAGCGGCGCCATTGTTTTTCACCTGTTCACGCCCCTTGGCGTTGAAACGCCAACCGAATGGAGCGGAGAGACACCGGCGGCGTTCGCGCCAAACCTGTTCATCGCCGCCTGCATCACCTGGCTGTTCGCACTGGTCATCTTGTTCCTTCGCCGCAACGGCGTTGCGGCGCTCACGGGCAAAACCACCCACAGCGCATAAGGCTTGCGCGCATGCGCGCCGCTTGCGACAAAGCCGGGCATGAAACCCGGCGACAATCCCAACTGGTTCGCGAACTCACCGCTCGCGCGCCTCAATAATGAGAAAGACCAGAGCGCGTTTATCAAGGCGCGCCTTGCCGATTCTGACAGTGTCATCGTTCCCTTGTGGCGCGGCGATCCGCTGATGTCGGACGGCAAGCCTGCTTTTTTGTCCGCAGCGGCGCTGCCGGAGTTTCCGAAAAACGCCATGGTTGTGTTTCTCGGATTGAAGAATGATCGCGCCTATTTCGGCGTTGACGCGTCTCATTCCGCGCAGACGCCGGAAGCCGCGACATTTGCCGACATTGGCGAATATGTTTCCTTGCGCATGGCGGCCGGGGCGCTCTCCCGCGACGATCTCGCCATTATCGGCCATTCGCGCTGGCTGTTCGAATGGCACCGCAAGCATGGGTTCTGCGCGGCCTGCGGCAGCGAAACAATCGCGCAACCAGGCGGCGCGAAACGTACCTGCCCGCACTGCGAAGAAATTCATTTCCCGCGCACCAATCCGGTCGCCATCGTCCTCGCCGTTCATGACGGCGCCTGTCTGATGGGGCGCGGCCCGCAATTCCCGCCCGGTTTTTTGTCCGCGCTGGCGGGGTTTGTCGAAGCCGCGGAGACGCCGGAAGAATGCGCGCGGCGCGAGTTGTTCGAAGAAGCAGGCGTGACGCTCACCGATGTGCGCTATCAGTTCTCACAGCCCTGGCCGTTCACCAATTCGCTGATGATGGGCTTTCTCGCTGATGCGCAGGATCGCACGCTTAATCCGGACGAGGATGAAATCGAAGAAGCGCGCTGGCTCGACAAAGCTGACGTCATCGCAGTTTTGAATGGCGAGGCGCGCGATTTTAACGTGCCGCCGAAATTCACCATCGCCCGGCAACTGGTGGAGCGTTGGGCGAGAACCTAGGGTTGATCTTCAGTCAAGGCTATCAAAACGCGGGGCGAATATGTTTGGCAAAAAAGCATCACCGACAAAACCTGAGGAAGTCAGCAACACTGGCGATTTAGCAGTTTATCTGAAACATCTAGCAGACGATTTTGAAAGTAATCCTGATCGGTGGGAAAACATCTCGCTGGACGATTATCTCCGCTCTATCGCCGCATGGATAGATGACAGCCGCACCATTAAAGAAAAAAAGCTCCGCGCATCTGATGTGGCGAATCTTTTCCTAACAGGGTCTGTGTACGAGTAGCGTCACCCGTTGCGATCGCGCGCAACTTTGTAAACGCCGAGAATTTTCAGCGACGACGAAAAGAAACTCAGTTCCTCCAGCGCCAGCCGCACCGGCTCATGGCTCGGATGGCCTTCAATGTCCGCATAGAACATGGTGGCGCTGAACGAGCCTTCAAGCTGATAGCTTTCCAGCTTGGTCATGTTGACGCCGTTGGTCGCAAAGCCGCCAAGCGCTTTGTAAAGCGCCGCCGGAATGTTGCGCACCTGAAAGATGAAACTGGTCACTACGGGCCCGTCATCGGGACCGGCGTCCATGGGCTCGCTCGCCATTTCGAGGAAGCGCGTTGTGTTGTGGTCGGCGTCCTCAATGTTCCGCTCAAGGATGGTCAGACCATAAAGCTCGGCGGCGAGTTCCGATGCGACAACGGCTTCGTCCATGTGGTTCGATTCCGCAAGGCGCCGCGCGGCGCCGGCCGTGTCGCCAGCCGTCTCGGGACGAATCTTGTGCGCATGCAGATAATCGCGCACCTGCGCCAGCGCCACGGGGTGCGAACGGGCGATTTTGATATTCTCGAATTTCGCGCCGGGTTTGGCGAGCAAATGGTGCTCAACCGGCAGGAAGTGCTCGGCGATGATATGCAGCCCCGCGCGCGGCAGCAGATGATGGATATCGCCGACGCGCCCCGCCAACGAGTTTTCAACCGGCAGCATGGCGCGATCCGCCCGCCCTTCGGCCACGGCCTCAACCGCCTCGTCGAAAGCGCCGCACGGCAAAGGCTCGAAATCCGGCGCATAGCGGCGGCAGGCCATTTCAGAAAAAGCCCCCGGCTCGCCCTGATAGGCGATGCGCATGGTCTTGCCGGCAGGTGCGTTGGTCATGTCGTCTTCCCGAAAATACCGAAGGAGCCGCCGGGGCTTATGCACAATGCGCGCCGTCAGAGCAATTGCAGGCGCGCCGCCGGCGCCCCGGATGCAGGCCGCGCCCAATGGCCGCGCCTGCTCAGCCGCCGGCTCGCATTGCGCGCGCCCATGAAGACCGTTAGAAACCGGCGGAATTTTTCACTATTCCGCCCGCCGCAAGCGGGCCAAGCGGGACCGTCACATGCAAGATCCACTATTGGGCAACAAGATCGCCGGCGCCGCCCTCGCGGCGCTATTGCTGATTTTCGGCCTGCCGCAACTGACGAAGGCGCTGACCGGCGCGGGCGGGCATCATGGCGGCGATGGCGAACTGCACCTCGCTTATGGCGGCGACATTGAACTTGCGACCGCAGCCCCAGTCGAAGAGGCCGCGCCCGTTGATCTCGGCACGCTCCTCGCCAACGCCAGCGCCTCCGGCGGCGAACGGCGCGCTGCGCTGTGCAAATCCTGCCACACTTTCGAGCAGGGCGGCGCCAATGGGACGGGCCCGAATTTGTGGAATGTCGTCAACCGCCCGCTCGCCAGCGAGTCAGGCTTTAACTACACCAGCGCCCTTCAAGCCGCTGGCGGCGTCTGGAGCTATGACCGTCTCGACGCCTATCTGAAAAACTCTCAGGAATACATTCCCGGCACGGCGATGATCCAGCGCTTCGCCCGAGACGATCAGCGCGCGGATATTCTCGCCTACCTGTCGACGCTGTCTGCTGATCCGGTTCCGTTCCCGGAACCGGCGCCCGCGGTTGAAGAGACGCCGGAACTCGACACAGCCGAGGAAGCGCTGAGCGACGAACCGGTTGAAGGGCCCGGCGACGCCGATCCCGAGCCTGAAGAAGCCCACTAACCCAGCTTTCGCTTAACGCAGCTTGACCGCGGTGCCGTTGCAGGAAACCAGCAGCATCGCGCCTTTTTGCGTATCCACCGCCTCATAGTCGATATCGACGCCGATCACTGCGTCAGCGCCGAGGCGCGCGGCTTCTTCTTCCATGTCGCGCATGGCGTGATCGCGCGCCTCGCGCAGCGCTTTTTGATAACCTTGCGATCTTCCGCCGAGAATGTCGGTGATCCCGGCAAACAGATCGCGAAAGATATTGACGCCGAGAATTGCTTCGCCCGCGACAACGCCAAGGCTGGAAGCGACCTCGCGGCCCGGCGCGGAATCGGTGGTGGTGACGATCATCTGAAAACTCCCTTGTCCTGCTCAAAACATGGGAGCGCGATCTGAAGCTTCAAGAGATGTTGAAAAGGCTCGCGGCGAAGGGACTGGAAGCTGCGACTAAAAAATGCCGAAACGCTTTTTGCGCTTGTGCTTTTTGAAATGCGCGCGGCCTTCGCGCGACTCCAGAAACGCCGCATAATCAAGCTCGGGGCGCTCGACCCGCATGGCCGTCGCCCGCAGCCCGCGAATGAGATCATCGCCGGACGCTGAAAACGCCGTGGCGGCGACAAAATCTTCAGCCTCGCTCGGCAGCGGCGCATCCTTGAGTTTTTTGGCGGCGAATTTCTTTTCTTTCTTCGCGAGGTTTTCGCGCAGCGCCGAAAAGGCGGCCGTGGCTGGCGTTGAAAAATTCTCGGGCAGAAACGCCGCGTCCGCCGGCGAGTAATCCGTACGATGCGGGACGAGGATGTTATCGACGCCGCGCCCCGTCAGGTTGCGCGTGGTGGCCCCGGAAAATCCGCTCCAGATCTGTTTCAGCCGCTCGCTCATGGGGATCTCCTAAAGCTCCGCTTTCTCACGCTTCCACTCAAGCCCGCCATTGCGCGTGATGACCGCAACGTCGATGGGCCCGCCTACTGTCTCAACCGAATGCATGACTTTCTGCTGGAAGGAATTCAGCTTGATCAGCGACGCGGCGGTTTCACCCAGCTCCTTTTTCGGCAGCGAATTGATCGCCCGCAGGATCGGGCGCGTGTGCACCGCGTACTGATAATTGTCGACCGAGCGGAAAAATTCGTTGATGGCGACGCCAAGATTGTTGCTGCTGTAATCGCGGAAGATCGCATTCTTCTGCGCGTCATTGAGATTGGGCGTCCGCCCGACAATGTCGGCGACAAGGCCGCGCGACAGTTTCAGGGTTTCGGAATAGACGAACATCCGCAGATACTGGTCCATGCCAGTGAGGAAGGTGCGGATCATCCGGTCCTGGGCAAAGGGCTGAAACACCGGCCCTGAATCGGCGCCGATATCGGCCTGCCGGTCGCGCTTGCGTTTGAGGATGCCAAGCACCACGGAGGACGCGAGATAAGAGCGCATGGACGGGAATTTTTCCTTGGCGCCAAAGCCCGCAAAAACAACGCCGGTATAATGTTCGAAAAACGCGTCTTTCACCACGGCGAACACGGCGATGTCGCGCAGGCGCCCGATGGTTTCTTCCGTCACCGCCAGCCCCGGAAATTCGTTTTTCAGCGAGCCGACAAGACTCTGGATCAACTGGTCGATCTCGCCGCCATAGCGGCGGCGCACCTGCTCGGCCATGCCTTTGGGGAAACACGGCAGATCGCCGCGCGGGGAATCATCCGGGCAGCGCTGATAATCGGAATGCATCTCACCGACGACAAACTCAAAGATCGAGGCGACATGATCGCGCACGCCGCCGGCATGGGCCTGTCCGAATTTTTGAACCTGAAAATCGAACTCTTCGGCGAGCACCGTAAACACCACGGCGACCACCTTGAAGAATTCCGTATCCTGATGTTCGGCGGGAAAAAGGTCTGGATTGCCCGACAGAAACTCCATGAAGTCATCGGCATAAGCGGCGACCGTGTCGAGCGAGCGTCCGCGCGCCTGTTCGCGATAGAGGGAGATCACCGTTTCCCACGGCGTCGACATGATTTCGGCGTTATTGTAGATCATCACCGCGATCGGCTGGCCATCGACCAGCGGAAACAGCTTGTCCACGGAATTATAGGTCTTCAGATACCGGTCGCCGGAGATGGTCACGGCGCTGTCCGCCGCCATCGCCACCGCCTGACGGTTCATCAACACGACTTCGGACGTCATCGACCCCTCACGACTTCCCAAACGGTCCGGACCAGCCCCTCCCGGCCCGGCAAGAAATTGATGTTAGCTGGAAAAAACCCGCTTGGAAACAAGCCGCGCCCAGCCGGCTCGGCGGGGCGAATTTCCGGAATTCCCGCAAAATCAGACGCTTGGCCGGTTACCGCCGCATTAGCCAAAGGCCCTGAAAAACTAGGCAAAATTTTCATTTATTGCCTCGAAAATTCCAACCATCGGTTGATTGTCAGGAGGGAGAGCCTGGTTATGACTGCTGGCGTATTTGAGATGTTCAGCCTGGTTGAGTGGCTGATTTTCGGGTTTATCGGCGCGAATATGATGCTCGCAGGGGTCTGCGTCCTGCAGCGGAGCCTACGACAAGCCGGCGCTTCCCCACAGAATGAGCGCTCACTTAAAGCTTGAAGCCTCAAATCCATACGCCTCGCGCATTTCTGCAATGGCCATGAGTTTGCTTTCAAACATCGACCAATCGTCATTCTCTGCAATCGGCTTCCAGATCGCTTCCACTTCATCGATCAGCATGGTGCAGGGCCGCGCGCCTTTGAAATAGGCGTGGCTTAGCCGCTCTGTGCGGCGCGGCGCATAGCCCGTCAGCGCAGCGCGGATTGGCGCAAAAGTCTCTTGTTCATAGAGGTCCGCCGAGGGGCTTTGTCTGGCCCGCTCAATCGAGGCCGCGCCGCAAAACCAGTCGAAGAAAACCTGTTCGAACGGCGCGCCGGTTTCAGTCATCCAGCGCAAGAGATCGGCGACAAATTCAAAGTCGCCTTCGCCAGCCTGCTGCAAGCCAAGCCGCTGAAAAAAAGCATCGGCGAGCGCGGCTTCGTAGCGTTCCGAGTAGCTTTGCAGCGCATCATTCAAGCCATCGGCGGGCGCAATGCGCGACAAGGCGCCGCCTAGCTGTGCAAGATTCCATGCGCCGGCTTCGGCCTGTCGCCCGAACGCATAAAGTCCCGTTTGATCGAAATACGCGGCGGTAAAGTTCGGATCTGCGGTCGGCGCAAACCGCCACGGCCCATAGTCAAAACTTTCGCCGGTGACGTTCATATTGTCCGTGTTCAGAACGCCGTGAACGAAGCCCGCCGCCATCCACTGCGCGACGAGTTTTGCTGTACGCTCGACGACACGCGCGAAAAATTCCACTGCACGCGCTTCACCGTCTGCAGCGGCGATATCCGGATAAAAATTCGTAATGCAATAATCGACCAGCTCGGCAATGGCGCCGTCACCTTTCTCATACGCAAGCCGCTGAAACGCGCCGAACCGCACATGCGAATGCGACAACCGCACCAGCACTGATGAGCGCGTCGGCGATGGTTCATCGCCGCGATGCAGCGCCTCGCCGGTCTCGATCAGGCTGAAACTTTTCGACGTGTAGACGCCGAGCGCCTCGAGCATTTCCGCCGCCAGCACTTCGCGCACGCCGCCTTTGAGCGTCAGCCGCCCGTCGCCAAACCGCGAATAGGGCGTCTGCCCCGAACCTTTTGTCCCGAGATCGAGCAGGCGGTTCTGATCGTCGCGCAATTGCGCAAAGAGAAATCCGCGACCGTCGCCAATCTCCGGATTGTAGCTGCGGAACTGATGGCCGTGATAGCGGAGCGCCAATGGCTGTTGGAAATTGCCGGGCAAGGGATCGAATCCGGCGAAGTGACCGAGCCATTGCCCATCGCTCAAGCCGGCGAGCCCGACCCGCGCCGCCCAGCGCTGATTGCGGTAGCGGAGTATCCGCTTCGGAAAATCGGCGGGCTCTACGCGATCATAGAAGGGGGCGCCATCGTCGCGCCCGAGAGCTTCAAAAACCGGGGCCGGGTTATAATTTTCCACTGCCAATATGGACCTTGTTGAACATTTGCGCCAAAAGTCGGCTTTCGCTGCGGGCGCGAACAAAACGCGCCCGCCCTTCATAACGCTGGAAAAGAGACAAGACCATGGATTCCGCCCGCCTTCCCGCCGCAGATGATGTTCGCGCCGCCGCCGAACGGATCGCCGGCCGGATTACGCGCACGCCAATGATCCATGCGGAAAAGCTGTCGCTGATCACCGGCGCGCAAATCTGGCTGAAGCTCGAAAACCTGCAATATACCGGCGCCTTCAAGGAGCGCGGGGCGCTCAATAAGTTGCTATTGCTGAGCGATGATGACCGCAAGCGCGGCGTCATCGCCGCCTCGGCCGGCAATCATGCGCAGGGGCTGGCGCGCCACGCCCAGTTGCTCGACATTCCCGCCGTCATTGTCATGCCGGTGACGACGCCGGACGTCAAAGTCCGCCAGACCCGCGCGCTCGGCGCTGAGGTCGTATTGACCGGTCACGACTTCGATGAAGCCAAGGCCGCCGCTGCGCAGCTCGAACAGGATCGCGGGCTGATCTTTGTTCACCCGTTCGACGATGGCGACGTCATCGCCGGACAGGGCACGCTGGCGCTCGAAATGATCGAGGACGGGCCGCAATTCGACGCCATGGTGATCCCGATCGGCGGCGGCGGGCTGATCGCCGGCATGGCGCTGGCGGTGAAGGACGCCTCCCCTGGCACGCAGATCATCGGCGTTCAGACGGCGCTGTTCCCCTCCATGGCGAACGCTATGGATGGCGGCGCGCGCGAGACCGGCGGCAATACGCTGGCCGAAGGCATCGCCGTCAAGGAAGCCGGCGCGCTCACCAGAAAGGTTGTGCGCGAGACAGTGGACGACATCGTCCTGGTGGATGAGCGCATTCTGGAGCGCGCATTGTCGATGCTGATGATGGAGCAGAAACTTCTTGTTGAAGGCGCGGGCGCCGCCGGCCTCGCCGCGATCCTGTCGGAGCCCGATCGCTATAAAGATAAAACTGTCGGTCTGGTGCTGTGCGGCGGCAATATTGACGCGCGGCTTTTGTCGATGATCCTGATGCGCGATCTGGCGCGCTCGGGACGCCTCGCAAGACTGCGCGTGCAACTCCTCGACATGCCGGGACAGCTTGTGAAGGTCGCGAGCATCATCGCCGGGCAGGACGGCAATGTCATCGATGTGGGCCACCACCGCACTTATTCCGACCTGCCTGCGAAGATGACCTGCATGGACGTCACGATTGATACGCAAGGCCAGGACCACCTTGACCGGATCATCAAAAACCTGCGCGAGGAAGGCTATGAGGTTGAAATCGCCGCCTATTAGCGCTGACGCCAACCTTTGCAGCCGGGCAGCGCACTGCATTTTACGTTGAATATTGCTCACGCGAGCTTATCTTGGACCATGCACGTCAGGGGTGAGGGCGATATGGCGCGACTGCTGAGGATTTGGTCTCTGATCGGACTTTTCGCCGCCGGCCTCGCCGCACTGGGGCTTGGCGCTTTCGCGCAGCCGGCTGCAGACCCTGCCCGCTCCGGCGTTATTCTCACCCTCAACGGTCCCGTGACGCCGCCGGTCGCGCAATATCTCGAACGCGAGATAAAAGCCGCCTCCGACGCCGGAAAAGAAATCGTCATCATCGAAATCGACACGCCCGGCGGGCTGATGGATTCGATGAAAACCATCATCAAGGCCATCCTCGCTTCCGACACGCCGGTCGCGACCTATGTGTCGCCGCAGGGCGCCCGCTCGGCCAGCGCAGGCCTCTACATCATGTATGCGGCGCAGGTGTCGGCCATGGCGCCGGCGACCAATACCGGCGCGGCGACGCCGGTCGAAGTGGGCGGCGCGCCGTCAGAGAAAAGCCCGTTCGAGGAAGATGATCCCGGTCAGTCGCCCGACAACGGGACAGACCAGGAAGACGCGGCCAGTGACGATGTTCGCAATGCCGGCGCCCCCGAAAGCGTTGAAGGCGGCGCTGCGGCGGAAGAATCCGACGACGCCCGCGAGCAGGCGCCGCGCTCTGCTCAGGACACGGACAGAACCGTCTCGCCGCCGGCATCATCCGAGGACGCGCTGCGTGCAAAAATCATCAATGACTCGGTCGCCTATATCCGCGCGCTCGCCGAAGAGCGCGGCCGCAACGCCGACTGGGCGGAAAGCGCCGTGCGCGACGCCGTCTCCGTCACCGCCAATCAAGCGCTGGAGCTGAAGGTCATCGATCTGATCGCGACGGACATTGACGATCTAATGGCGCAAATGGACGGCCGCGCAGTCGCCGTTGCGTCCGGCGAGAAAACCCTGAACACAAAAAACGTCACGCTCGAACGGGTTGAGCCAAGCCTCGCTGAACGCATTTTGAGCTTTATCGCCGACCCCAATGTCGCCGTCATCCTGATGTCGCTCGCAACCACCGGCATCATCATCGAAATGTGGAACCCCGGCTCGATCTTTCCGGGCGTCGTCGGCGTCGTTTGTCTGCTGCTTGGCTTCTATGCGTTTCAGGTCTTGCCGTTCAACGGGCTGGGCCTTGCGCTGATGGGCGTCGGCGCGGCGATGATCCTGATAGAGGCGTACACGCCAACCCTTGGGCTTGTCGGGCTCGCGGGGCTCATTCTGTTCGGATTCGGCCTGTTCGTGGTGTTCCCCGAAGGCTTCAGGGTCTCCGCCGCCGTGATCGCAACGATCATGGCGATCGCGGGCGCTTTTCTCGGTCTTATCCTGTTCGCCGTCGTCGGCTCGCGCAGTCACGGTCCGATGATCGGCGCCGAAGCGATCCGCAGGCGCGAAGGCGTGGTCGATGACTGGAACGGCAAGGAAGGATGGGTCATCGTTGAAGGGGAGCGCTGGCGCGCGCGCTCCGACAAGCCGCTGTCTCGCGGCGACCGGGTGCGCGTCCTTGAAGTGGACGGACTTGTGCTGGTCGTCAAACAAGCCAAAGCTGGCGGCCTGCTGAGCGGGCTGCAGCCAAAAGAGGCGTAGGCGGATGATCGAGTTTGTCGGACTGCCTGATAATCCGGCGCGCTTTTTCGCCATCGCTGTCTTCGCCGGGTTCGCTATTGTCGCGGCGGCCAAGCTCTACGGCCTCCTCTTCATGCGCTGGAAAACGCCGTTCCGCGTCGGCGATGCGATGAATGTCAACCACGCCGAAGTCGTGGAATGGAACGGCGACAAGGGCTATGTATCGGCTGGCGGGGAGTTGTGGCGCGCCTCCTCCAAAGACGCGCTGACGCCGGGCGATGCGGTGGCGATCGTTTCCGTCGACGGACTGTCGCTGAAAGTTAAGAAGAATTCCGCCTAGAGCACTTTCAGTGTTCGGCGCAAATTAAAGGAGATTTCCATGGGCGGCCTCAGCTTACTGCTTCCACTGCTATTCTTCGCCTTCTTCATTCTCGTGAACGTCATCAAGATTCTGCGGGAATATGAGCGCGGCGTTGTTTTCACGCTCGGCCGGGTCGGACGCAAAGCGGCGGGGCCCGGTCTCGTCATCCTCATCCCGTTCATCCAGCAGATGCGCAAGATCGACATGCGTACGCTGGTCCATGACGTGCCGACGCAGGACGTGATTTCACAGGACAACGTTTCGGTAAAGGTCAATGCGGTGATCTATTATCGCGTTGTCGACGCCGTCCGTGCGGTGGTGCAGGTCGAAAACTATATGGCGGCCACCAGCCAGCTGGCGCAGACGACGCTGCGCTCCGTGCTCGGCAAGCATGACCTCGACGAAATGCTGCAGGAGCGCGACAAGCTGAACAAAGACATCCAGGAAATCCTCGACCATCAGACCGAGGCCTGGGGCATCAAGGTCTCCAATGTCGAGATCAAGCATGTGGACGTCGATCAGTCGATGATCCGCGCGATCGCCCGGCAGGCGGAGGCGGAACGCGAGCGGCGCTCGAAGGTCATTCTCGCCGAGGGCGAATTCCAGGCGGCGGCGAAGCTGGCGGAAGCGGCGACGGTCCTGGCCGCCTCGCCCGGCGCCATGGAGCTGCGTTATCTCAACTCGCTGCAAGACATCGCCGGCGACCGCACCAACACCATTGTTTTCCCGTTCTCGCTGAAGGACGCCATGGACAGGTTCGGGCGTTAACCATTTAAAGCCTGGCGGGCGGCCCAGCGGCCGCCCGCCAGCGCCGCCCGATTGTTGAATTTCCGCAACACCGCGGCGCCACATCGCGCCGCCGCTGCTATTTCTGCATTGAGGCGCGCACTTTACAGCTAATGTGCGCTGGCAAAATGCCGTTATCCGCCATCAGGGACGGAGAGCGATACGTTACGACGCCGGGTCTACCGGCGCGCCACATTCAGGGAGGAATTCATGAAACTCGGCCTCATCGCCAGAACATCCGCTATTGCGCTCGCCGCATCCTTGGCTGCGCCAACGCTGGCCTACGCACAATCCGCCGTCGACGTGCTGCGCGACACCATCCTCGTGACCGGCACCAAGAAGAAAGACGCAGAAAACGTGCAGGACGTGCCGCTGGCGGTCACCGCCTACGGCGCCGAACAGCTCGACGCGCTGAAAGTGCGCGACCTGCAAAATCTGACCACGTCAATTCCGAACGTCTCGTTCGACGATATCGGGACAACGCGCGGCGTCGCTAACTTCTCCATCCGCGGCATCGGCATCAACTCATCCATCCCCGCCATCGACCCGACGGTCGGCGTCTTCAAGGACGGCGTCTATCTCGGTCAGAACGCCGGCGTGGTGCTCGACGTCTTCGATCTTGAATCGATCGAAGTTCTGCGCGGCCCGCAAGGCATTCTCTTCGGCCGCAACGTGACCGGCGGCGCCGTGCTGCTCAATTACAAGCGCCCATCGTTCGACGGTTTTAACGCGTCGATGAAGTCCGCTGTGGAAAGCGGCCTGCGCTCGACCGGCGAAAACTATTACGTCATGGGCGCCGTCAGCGGACCGATCATTGAGGACGTTCTCGCCGCTCGCATCTCGGTTTATTACAATGAGGACAAGGGCTATCACCGCCGCTATCTCGGCGGGCCCGTGCCGAATGCGCTCGCTGCGCCTTACTATACCGTCGCCCTTGGCAGCGCCATGTCCGGCGCGGCGATCGGCGCCCTCGTGCAAGGTCCGGGGACTGACGATTTCGAGGATTTCGGCCGCGCCGAAACCTGGATCATCCGGCCGTCGCTGACCTTCCGACCGTCAGACTCCATTGAATTTTACGTGAGCTACGAGCATTTCGACAGCGAGGGCGACGGCCCGGCATCGCAGAACCATGTGGCCGGAACCGGCGTTCCCAACTTCTTCTTTGAGGCTGACCGGAATGACTTTGAGTTTTCTATCGACAATCCGGGCTTCTATGAAACCCAGGCCGATCAACTGACCGTCGAAACCACGATCGACGTGCCGTTCGGCGACGGCGCCGTGACGAATATCTTCGGCTGGCGCGACACGTCTGGTTCAACCGGCGGCGACATCGACGCAACACCGCTGTTCCTGTTCCACTCAAACTCCGAAACCGAACAGGATCAGTGGTCGAACGAACTCCGCTATAACGGCACCTTCGGCAATGTGGATATTACCGCCGGCGCCTATTACTTCACGCAGGATGTCGCCTATACCGAGCGGCGTTTCATTCTCGGCGGCTTCCAGAACTTCTCTGGCGGCGGCCGCATGGATCACAGCGTCGTCGGCCTCTTCGGCCAGGCGGACATAAGCCTCTCTGACGCACTCGTCCTCACCGCCGGCGGACGCTGGACTCAGGAAGAAAAAACGGTCGAGATCGCCAATATCCGCGCAAACGGAAACATCTCGACGACGACCTTCGGCGTCCCAGGCTGCGGCGTGGTTCAGGGCACATGCCCGGTCGATTTCGCCGATGACGCGAGATGGACGAACTTCACGCCGAAGATCGGCCTGACCTGGACGGCCTCCGATACGCTGAACGTTTATGGTCACTGGACCCAGGGCGTGCGGTCTGGCGGCTATAACTTCCGCAACACGTCGACGACTGTCTTCAACCCCGGTCCGTGGGATGAGGAAAAGGTCAACGCCTTTGAGGTCGGCATGAAGGTTCAGCCCGGCGGCGGCCGCGCAACCCTGAACGCCGCTGTCTATTACAACGACATCAACGGCATGCAGCGCGAAATCAACCTGCCCGATCCGGTGACTGGCGTCGTTCAGATCATCGACAACACGGCGGACGCAACGATCTGGGGCTTCGAGGCCGAAGGCAATGTGGCGATCATGGATAGCCTCCTCCTCACCGGATATGTCGGCTACTCAAACGGCGAATATGACAAGATATTCGCCGACATCAGCGGCACGAGCGGCGTCATCGACGCGGCGGACTTCGCGCTGGAAATTCCGCGGCTGGTGCCGTGGACTTACGGCGCGGGCTTTGTTCACTCGCTGCCCCTGTCTGAATCGCTGGTCGTCAACTCGCGCTTCAGCTACTCGCACCGCGATGCGTCGTTCTACACTGACAACAATCTCGGCACGCTGAACGAACTCGACATTATCGACGCCAGCGTGGCGCTTGGCATGATGGACGGCAAAGTCGAGCTGTCGATCTACGGCAAGAACCTGCTGCATGAAGTGAACCACGGCGGGGACACGCAGCTTCCGGCCTCTCTCGGCGGCGGTTCCTTTTCGCCGCTCACCAAAGGCCGCGTCGTCGGGATTGAGCTTCAGCTCAACCTCAACTAGGCCTCGACCAACCTGAAATACAAAGCCCGGCGCTCTCCACGCGCCGGGCTTTTTCTTTTGCCGCAGGGCGTCGTATAGGGCGAGCGTGATTACCGACCCCGCACCCCTGCCTCTCGTTCTTGATGTCACCGGCTACCGCTGCCCGATGCCGGTTATCCGGATGGAGGCCGCCCTGCGCCGCCTCGCCCCTGGCGCACGCCTTCTGGTAAGGGCCGACGACCCAGTCGCCGCCATCGACATCCCCCATTTCTGCCGGGAAGCCGGCCATCCGGCGGATCGCCTGCCGGATGAAACCGGCGCCGGCGCCCCGGTTTGCGTCTTTCTGGTCACGCGCGGCCCAAAACCGGCCTAAACCGGCCCGTTCCAGCCTTCGTGAAGCAGGGCCGGGGCCTTCGGGGGCGCCCTTTTGATTTAAGGAATGGTAAAGGTTAATGTGGAGAGACGCGCCGAGGCGTGCTTTAATGCGCTTTGGGGCGGAGGCGCGATCTTGCTGGATGCGCCAGGTCCAAAGCGCCGCCGGGGCGCGGGTTGCGTCCCGGAAGTCTGTGAGGGGAAGCGGGGATATGAAGAGAGATCCGAAAATGCTGTTTGGAAAAACGCGCCAGTTGATTGGCGCGATGGCGGCTGCGTCCGTACTCGCGCTCGCTGCGGCGAGCCCGGCCCACGCCACCTATGAGGCGGGCATCGAGGCCTACAAGAATGGTCAGTATGCGCAGGCGCTGGATCTGTGGCGGCGCTTCGCCGTCGCTGGCGACATTCGCTCGAAGAAAATTCTCGGCGATGTGTATTCCGGCAAACCGCTGGAAGAAGCGCGCGGCGCCAACGCGCCGCTCGAAGAGATTCCCGTCGACAATGTGCAGTCGCTCCTGTGGTACACATTGGCCGCTTATCACGACTTCTCGGCATACCAGCTCCCCACCGCAGAAGAAGTGAATGCGCAAATCCTCGCCGAAGCGCGGCTCACCGACATTCGTTTCCGCATGAGTTCCAACGATGTCGAGAAGGCCGAAGACATGGTCGCCCAGACCTTTGAGGCGGGCAGCCCCTACGACATCTACCGTCTCGGCGAGATGTACCAGAAGGGCGCCGGCGTCGAAAAGAACAATGCGCGCGCCCTCAAGATGTATGCGCTGGCGAAAGAGCGCGGCGTCGGCGAAGCGAGCGCAGCTTACGAATATCTCGAGCCCTTGATGAACCCGAAGGAAATCAAGATCGCGCTTGAGAAAGCCGCCGAATGGCAGCCGCCGCTTCCGCCTGAGCACACCGGCAAGACGCGCCAGCAGGAAGAGCTTGAGCGCGTCAAGAAAGAGCTCGAAGAAATCAAGATGGCGGACGCCCTCGAGGCGGTGTCGGATATCGATGTCGAGCTGATCCAGCGGTCGTTGAACGCGCTCGGCTTCCGGGCCGGAACGGTCGACAACAAGCTCGGGCCCTCGACCCGCGACGCTATTCGCCGCTTCCAGTATTCGCAAGTCGCCCGCGACTTCGACATGAGCGAAGAAGACAAGCAGGCGGTCGTCACCGGCGTCCTGACGCCGCGGCAAACCGTCGATCTCTTTGGCGACGCCGCAAAAGCCAAGCACCCGATGTCGCAATATGTTTACGGCATCATGGCCGTGCGCGGCATCGGCGTCGAACAGGACGGCCAGGAAGCGGTCCGCTGGCTCGGCGAGGCCGCCAATCAGAACCTCGCCATCGCCCATTATGCGCTTGGCGTCGTCTATCGCGACGGCACCACCGGCCTCAACGAAGTGGCGCCGGACGAGCGCAAATCAGCGTTCCACCTCGCACGCGCCTCGGCGCTCGGCTACACGCCGGCGAATGACGCGCTGCGCCGGCTCAGCTTCGAATACACTCGCGACGTCCAGTAAGGGGTATTGAGATGAAACGCACACAGACGAACCACACAGCCCCTTCCCTGATCAAACTCGCCGGCGCAGGACTGCTTGCGGCGGGAATGGTCGCAACCAGCGCCCATGCGCAATCGCTCGGCGGTTTTCCGATCCGCGAGCCCGGCGCAGGATCGTCGAGTTCTTCAGGATCGACCGGCGGCGGCTCCAGCAAGACCGGACCGTTGCAGATTATTGTCGATGTAAACGGTCCCGGCCCTTACAAAACCATTTCGAAGGCAATCGATGACGTGGCCGAAGGCGGCGTCGTTTATGTGATGCACGGCGTTTATAACGAGTCTATCAGCCTGACGAAGTCGGTCTTTATCCAGGGCGATCGCGGACCGGGTTCAGGCGTGGAAATCTCCGCGCCGATGAACACGCCCTGCCTCAAGTTTTCGCCGAAAGAAGGCACCGCGCATGCCGTGGTCGCCAACGTCCAGTTCGCTGCGAAAATCAATTCCGGCGCAGACGCCTGCATCGACATCGACGCCGGCGTGTTCACGCTGAAAGAAAGCGACGTGCTCGGTTCCGGCGTGCGGCCAGCGGTCAAGATCAGCGGCGGCACGGTCATGCTTGAAAAGAACCGCATCAGCGCGGGCTCAGAGGGCGTGTTTGTCGCGCAGCCGCACTCGCTGTCGCAGAGCTTCATCATAGACAACAAGATCCTGCAGAATAAAGTCGGCGTCGATATCGCCAGCGGCAGCCGCGCCGATGTGGTGATCGCCGGCAACGAGATTTTCGACAATCTCGATTCCGGGGTGAAATCGTCCGGCTACGGCTCTGCGAAAATGATCGGCAACAAGATCCGCAACAACAAAGGCTCTGGCGTCATTCTCGACAAATACGCCAAGCTGTCGCTGGTGCGCTATAACGAGATTGCCCAGAACAGCCGCGATGGCGTTTCGATCCCCTTCGGCGTCAACGGCGTGATTGAGGACAATGAAATCGTCGGCAATGACGGCATGTCGATTTTCTTCCGCGACGGTCTGGAACCGAAAATCACTAACAACTTCATCGAGAACAATGGCGGCGACCGCAGCAAAAAAAAGCGGCGACGCTAAATCGAATCCGATCCAAATAAAAAACCCCGCTGCGGCGGGGTTTTTTATTGCCTGGAGCGCTGGGCGTCGTTGATCACGTCCGCTTCGCCCGGCGCCGGCTTGTCACGCCGGACTAAATTTTGGCTTTGGCGCGCGCAGTCCGAAGGACAAAGCTTGGTGCCCCTGGCCGGACTCGAACCAGCACGCTTTGCAGCACCTGATTTTGAGTCAGGCGTGTCTACCAATTCCACCACAGGGGCCCTGCAGGAAAGGCGCGCATGATAGGCGGCGGCGGCGCATGGTCAAGGAAACAATCGGCCCAAACGCATACGATTTTTTGAGGCCCTCTGTTTACTATGGCCAAAGCGCCTTATGGGATCACGCGAAGTTTCAGCTTCGCCCCAAGCTCGATCCGGCCGGATCGGGCTTGGGGCGAGCGCCGGATGAATATGACCGCAAGCGACAGAACAGAACCAACCATGCGCGGGGCAACGCGCGTGCTGCACGACATTCTCGACGAGCTGCGCGCCGCGGCGCCGGAAAATAGCGCCGGCGGCGCCGAGTCCGGCGCCACACAAACGGCGGCTCTGGGCGATGTCATCGCGCGGCTCGATGAGCGCGCCTTCGGATTTCTGCTGCTGCTTCTGGCGCTCCCCTGCTGTTTGCCATTCGTCTACATCCTGCCGCAGATCGTCGCCCTGCCCATGCTGGCGCTGGCCGGACAATTGGCCATGGGCAGTCGCCACCCCTGGCTTCCGCGCAAACTCAATGACCGGCGGTTCTCCATTCCCGCCTTCGCCAAGGTGCTGGCGCGCGCAGAAAAATATGTCGGCTGGGTAGAACGCATTGCAACGCCGCGTCTGCGGCCGGTCACCAGCCCCCTCGCCCTGCGTTTTGTTGGCGCACTTATGCTGATCCCGGCGGCCTCAATTCTGATGCCGCTGCCCTCGACCAACACGGTGCCCGGCATCGGCGTCGCCATCGCCGCCATGGGGCTGATCGAACGGGATGGCGTGCTGGTGGTGCTGGGGCTGCTGATCGGTTTCGCCTGGGTGGCGCTGTTGCTGCTGCTCGGGCACGAAGCGATTGTCCTCATACGCGGCTGGCTTTCTTCTTTGTAGGCTGTGACGATCCGCCCGAGGCCGCGCGCCGTTCGAGTCGCTATGTTTTGACCATGGGAAACTCCATCCGCAGCCACTTGAGCAGCTTGACGCTGACTGAAAAGGCGCTGGCGCTTTCATTCGCCGCCAGCGGCGCCCTGCTCGCCGCCGCCCATGCTTTCGAAAAGTTCGGCGGACTGGCGCCGTGCGTTTTATGTCTCGATCAGCGCGAAGCGCACTGGACTGCGCTGGCGGTGGCGGGCGCGGGGCTGGCGGTTTCCAAGCTGTTCAAATCGAAACTCGGCGCCGCCGCAGCGGTCGGCGCTGTTGCGCTCGTCTATTTCGTCAGCGCGGGGCTCGCCTTTTATCATACCGGCGTTGAATACGGCTATTGGCCGGGCCCGGCGATCTGTTCCGGCGGCGCAGGCCTTGGCGGCGTCAATGCTGACGACCTCGCAGCGTCTCTCACCCAAAAAGCCGACGCCCCTTCATGCGAAGATGTGCAATGGCGGTTTCTGGGAATTTCCATGGCGGGCTATAATCTGCTCGCGTCTGCCGGCTTGTTTGCCTTCAGTCTGTTCGCGGCGCTGACCGAAACGCGGTCCGCCCGGCGCGGACAAGGAGCGATGCTCGTATGAGCGCCGTTCGGAGTTTCTTCACGCAGAAGCCGGGACCGCGCCGCGAGCGCATCGCCGAAATGTTGCGGGTCGATCATGCTGGCGAATATGGCGCCGTCGCCATCTATCGCGGTCAGCGCGCGATCTTCGACGTCCTGCCGCAGAAAGCGCGCATCGCCGCACTGGTCAAAGAGATGGAGGACGGCGAATCCCACCATCTGGCGACATTTGACGCACTGCTCGCCGAGAAGAAAATCCGGCCCAGTCTGCTTTCGCCGCTGTGGAACGCCGCCGGCTTCGGCCTGGGCGCCGCGACGGCGCTGATGGGCGAGAAGGCGGCGATGGCCTGCACGGCGGCTGTGGAAGACGTCATTGAAAAGCACTATGCGGAGCAAATTGACGAGCTGAAGGCGACGGAGCCAGCGCTTGCAGAGACTGTGCGCCAGTTCCGCGATGACGAGCTTGAGCATAAGCGCACCGCCGAAGCCGAAGACGCGCATGCGGCGCCGGGCTACGCGATGCTCTCCGCCGCCATCAAGCTTGGCTGCCGCGCTGCTATTCGCATTGCACAAAAAGTTTGAGCGCCAGGACCGGATCGGCTCGTCGCAAGCGGCTTTGCCTCCCTGGCGGGCCATGTCTATGATACCGATAACACGCTGTCTCAGGGAGTTTTTCATGACAAAGAGAACGATTTCGCGCCGGTTTGGCGCGCTCGCCGCCGTTTCCGCGCTGGCGCTGGCATCCGCCTGCAATCAGACGCCGACGCCCGACAGTGCGGCGAATGACGCCGACGCCAGCGCGCCAGCCGCCTCAACAGACACCGCCGCGCCAACGCGTGCTGATGCAGAAAAATTTGTTGCGGACGTTGAAGACTGGCTGCGCGAATATGGCGAATATTACGCCCGCGTTTCCTGGGTGCAGGCGACCTATATCAATTACGACACCAACTGGCTGGTGACGAAGGCCGACACCGAATTCACCGAGAAGGGCGTGCAGTTCGCCAATGAAGCCAAGCGCTTCAACGATCTCGACTTGCCGCAGGATCTGCGCCGCAAGCTTGAAGGCATCAAACTCGGCGTCAACCTGCCCGCGCCGTCGCGCGCCGGCGCCGCTGGCGAGCTCGCCGAAATCAATACGCGCATGGGCGCCGCCTATGAGACCGGCAAGATCGAACTCGATGGCGAAATGGTGCCGCGCTCAACCCTCGAAGTGATGATGGGCACGGTGCGCGATCCCGCCAAACTCGAAGAAATCTGGACCAAATGGCGCGAAGTCCCGGTCACGGCCGACGCTGACGGCAACACCATTAAAACGGATTACGCAAAAATGGTGGCGCTCGCCAACGAAGGCGCGCGCGAACTTGGCTACGCCGACGCCGGCGCCATGTGGCGTTCGCGCTACGACATGGATCCGGATGAATTCGCGGCTGAAATGGACCGCCTTTGGGGTCAGGTGAAGCCGCTCTATGACGAGCTTCACTGTTATGTCCGCGCCGAGCTCAACGAACAATATGGCGACAGCGTTGTGCCCCTGGATCAGCCGATCCGCGCTGATCTGCTCGGCAATATGTGGGCGCAGACATGGGGCGGGCTTAATGATCTCGTCGCACCAGAAGGCGCGGCGCCGGCTTATGATCTGACGGAGCGCCTCACTGCAAACAATTACGACGCGATAAAAATCGTCGAGACCGGCGAAGGCTTTTTCTCCTCGCTTGGCTTCGACCCGCTGCCGGAAACATTCTGGGAGCGCTCGCTGATCACCAAGCCGGAAGACCGCGAAGTGGCCTGCCACGCTTCCGCCTGGAATCTCGACAGCGCTGACGACATCCGCATCAAAATGTGCACGGAAGTCAATGCTGACGACTTCCGCACCGTTCACCACGAACTCGGCCATAATTACTACCAGCGCGCGTACAAAGATCAGCCGGTTCTGTTCCAGGGCGGCGCCAATGGCGGCTTCCACGAGGCTATCGGCGACATGATCTCGCTGTCGATCACGCCGGAATATCTGAAGCAAATCGGCCTGATTTCCGAAGTTCCGGACGCGTCGAAGGACATCGGCCTGCTGATGAACGAGGCGATGGAAGGCGTAGCGTTTCTGCCGTTTGGCCTGCTGATGGACAAATGGCGCTGGCAGGTTTTCTCCGGCGAGCTGACGCCGGAGACCTATAATGAAGGTTGGTGGAAACTGCGTGAGGAATATCAGGGCATCCGCCCGCCGAGCCCGCGCGATGCGAAATATTTCGATCCGGGCGGGAAATACCACATCCCCGGCAACGTCTCCTATGAGCGTTATTTCCTTGCGCGCATCCTGCAGTTCCAGTTCCACAAGGCAGCCTGCGACATTGCCGGCTGGGAAGGGCCGCTGCACCGTTGTTCCGTTTACGGATCGAAGGAAGTGGGCGATCGCTTCAACGCCATGCTCGAAATGGGCGCCTCGAAGCCTTGGCCGGATGCGCTTGAAGCGTTCACCGGCACGCGCGAAATGGACGGCTCGGCCATGGTTTCCTATTTCGAACCGCTGCTTGAGTGGCTGCAGGATCAAAATCAGGGCCGGTCCTGCGGCTGGTAAGCAGGTTTTTAGCACCGCCAGAACGACAAAAGCCCCGGGAAACCGGGGCTTTTGCGCTTATCCGGCTCGGCTTTGCCCGGCGGAAATTTCGTTCCGCTTTTGATGTCTGACGGGGATGACAAACCGGAATGTCGAGCCGAATCCCTCTTCGCTCGATACGTCGATCTGACCATTCATCATTGCGCATAGGCGCTTGCAAATGCTCAGACCAAGCCCTGTGCCTCCATACCGCCGCGTGATGCTTGAATCGGCCTGGACAAACGGCGCGAACAATTTCGCCCCGGTTTCTTCGCCAATGCCGATTCCCGTATCGGTCACGGTAAATTCCAGCGCTGGCGCGCCTTCGGCAATTTCGCAAATCGTCACGATGACAGAGCCGCAGTCTGTAAACTTGACCGCGTTGGAAACCAGATTGGTCAATATCTGCCTGATGCGATAGGCGTCGCCGATATAGACACGCTGCATTGATGCGGTCTCCGTACGCAACTCGAAGCGCAGTCCTTTCTCTTCGCATTTCAACCGGTAAACCGTGTCAATGCCGCCAATCAGTTCATCCAGCGTGAAATCGGTTTCGACAATGTCCATGTGACCGCTGTCGATCTTGGCGAGGTCGAGGATGTCGTTAAGCAGGCAAAGCAATGCGTTTCCCGACTCTTCAATCACCTTCAACAGGTCTTTCTGAGCCTCAGGCATCTCCATTTTCAACAGTACTTCGGACATGCCGAGAATGCCGTTCAACGGCGTCCTGATTTCGTGGCTCATGCAGGCGAGAAAACTCGCCTTGGCGACATTTGCAGACTCGGCGGCGATTTTTTCCTTGTTCAATTGCTGGGCGAGCGCATGGGCGTCTTCGAGCAAGCCTTTTCGGACTTGAGCGGCCAGGAAAATATCCTGCGATCCGTCACAGGGTGAAAAGTCCGAGTACCGGTACTTGATCGGCTTCGCATCGTCGCTGAGGTCGGGCGTGTGTGACAGCAGCAAGAGGAACCCTTGCTCAAGGCTGAGAACAACCCCGCGCAGCGTCAATTCCGATTTCTTGCGATGCCTGACCAAAACGGCGGCCCTTCCAGACGCCAGTTCCGGCAGAGACGCCGCAGCAGGACGAACGACGCAAAACTCTTCCGTAAAAGCCTTGCCGCACAGGTCAGCTTCCATGTGCCGCTGTAATGAAGGACCGCATGCCTTGATCAGCCCCGTCTTGCTGACTTCAAGATATGCCGGAAATACGCCCGCCAGCTCATCGGAAGATAAATGGATCACATATCCTCCTTGCCGGTCACGCGACCCGGGACGCGCTCGCCCGCTTGATATGAAAGACCACCGCATCGCCGGCTGGCGCGTTCGAGATCGTACCGGTCTCGTTAAACCTCGCCAGCAATCCTTGAAGCAGTCCGGTGACGAAGGGCTCGAGCCCTTTTCTTGGTGAGCGGTAAGTCACGTTTATCTGGCCGTCTGCGGCCTTTGAAACCGAAAAACTCGGCAGGACAGCGTCCGGCATGGTCGATTTGATGCTCGCATGCATTCGGTCCAGGTTGGACAGAAAGGTCTCAAGATCGTCGCCGGCCATATCCAGCGCCGGTGCGTAGGCCCCCTCGGAAGCAAACTTTATCCAGTATCGCCCGAAAGCGAGCAGCAACTGCTCGGTCGTGAGATTCAAAACCGCGGCGATCTTACCGATCAGCCGAAATGTCATGTCATCGCAATAATGCTGTCCGCTAATGAAGTGTTCGCTGCCGACTTCACATTCAGCCGCCAGCTTCGCCCACGCGTCATCGCCGATCTTGTCGATCGTGAACTCCCGCGCTGCTTTGTGGATCATTCCGTACATAGTCGGTCCCTGACGGCGATCAGGTTATGAACCACGCCATAAAATATGGTAAATTCGCGGTCGCGGCCGAAGTCGTTAAAATTGCCTGAAAGCCAGTCAGCAGTCTGCGCCCGCCGTTATGTCCGGGAAGCCTTTTCCGCGTGTCCGGAGGTTCCCTCCCGCGCCGCCAGCGCGGCGGCGACGTCGTCAAGGGAAACGCCCGCCCCGGCCAGCATCACCAGAAGGTGGTACAGCACATCCGCTGCCTCGGCGGTGAGATGATGCCTGTCGCCGGAGACCGCGGCCAGCGCCGCCTCCACCGCTTCCTCGCCGAACTTCTTTGCGCATTTCGCCGCCCCGCCCGCTAGCAGCGACGCCGTATAGGAAGCATGCTCCGGCTCGCCCTTGCGCGCGGCGATCGTCGCTTCAAGCCGCGCCAGAACGGCGCCAATGTCACTTCTTTCAGACATTTTCGGCTCCTTATGCCGCGGCGGCGGCTATTCGCATGGGCAAACCCGCCGCCGCCATCGCAGTTTTAGCCTCGCCTATGGTGATCTCGCCGAAATGAAAAATCGACGCGGCGAGCACGGCGGAGGCTTTGCCGTCTTTCGCCGCCGCAATCAAATCGGCGACAGACCCTGCCCCACCGGAAGCAATCACCGGCGCATCGATAGCCTCAGCGACCGCGCGCGTCAGCGCAATATCGTATCCGGATTTGACGCCGTCGCGATCCATGGAGGTCAGCAGGATTTCACCCGCGCCGCGGCGAACGACGTCTTTCGCAAACTCAACAGCGTCAATACCGGTCGCGTTTCGGCCGCCATGGGTGAAGAGTTCCCAACTGTCTCCGTTGCTTTTTGCATCGATGGCGACCACGACGCATTGCGCGCCGAAACGCTCGGCGGCGGCGTTGATCAAGTCAGGATTTTTGACCGCCGCCGTATTGATCGCGACCTTGTCTGCGCCGGCGAGCAGCAAGGCGCGAAAATCATCCAGAGAGGCGACGCCGCCGCCCACCGTCAACGGCATGAAGCACCGTTCTGCGACGAGCGAAACCTTGTCGAGCAGGATCCCCCTGCCCTCATGGCTGGCGGAGATGTCGAGAAAACAAAGCTCGTCAGCCCCCGCCGCATCATAAGCCTCGGCGGCCTCAGCCGGATCGCCCGCATCGCGCAAATTGACGAAATTGACGCCCTTGACCACGCGCCCGTCCTTCACGTCGAGACATGGAATAATCCGTATATTGAGCATCCAGCCTATGTCTTTCGCCAAAAGGGATCCATCTTTTCGAATGCAGACAACGCCGCGTCAATCTCTTTGGCGGCGTTTTGCGCCTCGGCGGCCCTGTAGCCGGAAACAAATCCGGCCGCGCGCATCAGGTCTTCTCCGCCGGATGCCGCAGCAGCATCGGCGAGGCGCTGCGCCGTCACCGCGTCGTTGATTGTCCCGAGCTTGCCCTGAAGCGCGGACAATGCCGCCATGTAATCTTTCCGGGCTTCTTTCGCGTAGAGGCCCTTGAAGAGTTGCGCCGGGTAGCGGAGCTTCTTCAGCGCGATCCGCAGCGGGTGCAATGCTGCGAGATCGTTGCCGGCTGGCTTTAAATTTGCGGCCTTGAGGGCTTTCTTAAGCGCCCGGTCCAGCGCCCGCGGCGCTAACGCCGCCAAGGGCCGTTCCATCTTGCGGTCTGCGCCATGGCGCCAGCGCTGCAGCGCCCCGGCCTCCAGCAGGTCGAGCAGAAAATGGGTAAACCGCGGGCTCGACACGTCTTCAACGGCCGACGCCCAGGCGCCCGCCCGTTCAGCGTTCGCTTTCGCCTTAAGCTGGTTCAAGGCGCTTGGCGCATAGTCGCTCGCCTGCGCGGCGCGGAGAGTTTCCGAGACGAACACGTCCCAGTCGCGGGCTGGACCCAGCGCGCCAGCGATCCGTTTCGCTTCAGCGGCGAGGCGCTCAATCTCGCGCCCACGCAACAGCCGCCTGAACATACGCTCTGTGGCGCGCAGCCGCCGCAGCGCGACGCGCATCTGATGCACCCCTTCAGGCTGGCGAAGATCAATGATGCTCGCCTGTAGCGCACAGAGCCGCACCGCACATGAGTTCAACGCCGCCGCCAGAACATCGCCGGGGGTGTTCCCCGAGCCGATGTCCAAACCCGGCTGCCTCGGCGCCGGCGCATGGGCAGACTGCAGAGACAGCGCGTAGGCCAGCTTCGATCTCACGCTCAGTCGCAAGGGCGCATTGTCGACGAGCAGCCGCGCCAGTTCGAACACCGCCGCCTCGTCGCCGCTGACAAGCTCCAGTTCCACTTCCGCCAGCGGCGCCGTGAACAAACGTCCGGCGCCGTCGCGGCTCTCAGCCTGCCCCAGATCAACGGCAAGCTCGATGACAGCGTCCTTGAACGTCACCAGCGCCGCCCAGCGGTCGACGCTGGTTCCGGCGATGGGCGCCAGATCATCAGCCAGGTGCTGAATTTGCTGATCGATTTGTTCATCACCGGTCGCAGCCGGAAACGCTGAAATCCCATCAATCCCGGTTTCAATCTCGCGCCGCGACGCCGGTGCGTCGCCTCTGACCTTTACAGCCTGAATAAAAGACCCGCCCTCCTCGCGCAGCCGCAGACTTACGCCGCGCTTCGCCAGCCCGCCTCCGGGAGTGTCGTAGTAGGTGGAGGTCAGCCGCTCCCAGACGCCGCCGCCCGGCGCCAGCGCAGCAAACAGGCGGCTCTGCGGAAGTTTCGCGACTTCTCCGGGGGCGCCGGTGAATTTCAGTTCGAATTCGGTTGTCCCCGCGCCCATTCCCGGCCCAGCCCCCGTCTACGCAATACGAAGTCGAGCATACTGGACCCAGCCCCAATTCACCAATGGCGCGCTGTGTGGGTAGTGTCCTAATTTGATTTCCGCCACCGCCAAGCTGCCTGTTTATAATCTAGACTCGCGTTTGTTCCAGCATTCTCATAGTCTCCGATGAATTACTAAGGAGAGGCATTATGGCAAACCCAAATGATAGGGTTTCTGAATACGAAGTATCTATAGCTGTGCTTAGGGTTTTGGCGGAGACTGATAAAGGAGCGGCCCCGATCGGGTACCTGGTCAAGAACTGCCCCAAGTTCCTTGATCTCTCTTCAGCTGATCTGGCGACCTCTAAAACGCGGCCCAATGAGGGGCTTTGGGAACAACTGGTCCGCAATATTACCTCGCATCATGACGCCGAAGGCAATTTCATTCATGATGGCTACCTTGAGCGTATCGACGGCGGCCTAAAAATTACCGATGCAGGACGCGGGTTCCTTAAAAGCTCGGGCTATTAAGAGTGCTGCGCCTTATATCCCGGCTTTAGCCAGCGCAGTTCAGACCCGCTTGGGCTGTCTTTATCCCAAACAAACCACGCATAGGCCGTAGTTCCAGATCCCTTTTGCTCGGCTCCCTTCGGATAAAATGTAATGCGTTCACTAAAGACCCAAACTCGGGATGGCGGCGCTTCTGAGAAGATTGTGCGCTGCCTGTTTGCGCCCTCTAAAAAGGCAAGTCGAAGCAGAAGCGCGAATTTTTTTTTCGCCGACAGAAGCCCGGTTCGCACGAACGCCTCTGCGCAGTTGTACGGTGGGTTTGTTACGATATTAGCAGCGCGCCGGTCTGTTGCGAGAAAATCAACGCCAGCCTCGCCATAGCCACGTTCGTACAAATCAGAGCTAGGAACTTTGCAGCCTGTTTCCTCAAGAACCTTTGACATTGTTCCGTCGCCGCACGCGCTTTCCCAAATGTCGCCTTGAAATCTCTCGTTATCGATGAGGGCGTAAGTCGCCCATGGCGGGGTAGGAAAAAAGTCTGCGCCGCTAAGATCAGCGAAGCGCTTCATGGTTGGCTTAAAACCGCCGTTCAGATTGTATGTTGCATCGACCATGCGCTACGCTCCTTTTTCACCGGAGCGAGCATACCACGAAACGCGGTTAACGAAGCGTTAATTAGTGCGGCAATCTGACTCAGATTGAATCCGTATACGAAGAATCTGCATACGGATTCATTTTAACCCGCGGCTCTCTCCACGAGTTCTTCCATCGACCACAGGCGAGAAGAAACGCCCGCCGCCATGGCAGGCGTCATGCGCAATGAATTGTGCATTCGAACAAAGTTATAGTGAGCGAAGTGCAGTGAGACAGCGGCCTGCAAATTCTCCACTTTTTTGCTGAAAGCATTCGTCAGCCTTGTAAATCGGCGCATAGACATCCTCATGGTGAGGTTTTGCCTCTCCACATGGGAAGTCGAGATATGTTTGATGTCGGGGTTTCCAGCAACCGGCGTCGCCTCAGCGGAGACGACACGCGGCGGGCTATACCGACCGGGTCCAATAGGTTCGGCCTCGTAGGCCTTAACGATCATTCCGTAATCAACGTCAGCGCCGAAGGCTCGCTCAACAGCGTCAACATAGGTCGAGAGACCATCCGTCGATAGCTGGACACGGTTTGCTAGGCGCGAGGAAAGATCGCCCATAAAGGCGCAGGCGGTCGCCCGGTTGCGTTTTCCAACCAGATAGGCCGGAACCAGTTTGGTATCGGCATCAAGCGCAACAAACGTCCACATATCGCCCACGCGCGAGCGGTCATCAGCTTTAGTAACTTGGCGCTGTTTTTTGCCGACATAAGCCCAGATTTCATCACACTGCAGGCGGCGACATTCGAGGTCGCGCATTTCTGTGTCCATAAGCTCCGCACAGCCCTCACCGACGCGGACCATCAAGCGCATAATGGTGTCGCGGTGGGTATTGGTCATGCGCTCCATGGAGCGGATCGAGTTGCCCTCGACCAGTCCGGCGATGATTTGCGTTTGGCGGGCGAGTGGTAAGCGGTTCATGTTCTTGACCTTAATTCTGATTGTATATATATACGTATACATGCAAGGCGTGTCAATACGGACATATACATGAATTTTCAAGAAGCCACAGACGAGCTTTGCGCCAGCCTCGACCATTCAGACATAGCCAAGGCTTTAGGCGTTTCAGTGCAGGCGGTCAGGCAGGCGCGTATTGAAGGTGACTCGCCGGGCAAAAGACAGCCGCCACAAGATTGGGAGAGCGCCATAATCAGGCTCGCAGAGACCAGGGTATGGCATTACCGAAAACTGATAGAAAAACTTCGGAAAGAGAATAAGGCTAGCAAGTCATGAGCGGCGACATTCATGTTTCAGAAGCCCCCACAACGGGCATCGGCAAAATGATACTGGAGAACACTTTTTTTGTTCCCACGCATCAGCGCGATTACAAGTGGGATAGAGACAGGGTTCAAAAGTTTTTTGATGATCTAACGGAAGCTATGGACCGCGAAGACAAGTTCTATTTTGTCGGTCTAATGGTTTTTATGAGGGAGGACGGGAAGCTTCGCGTGCTAGACGGTCAACAACGTCTTGCAACGACCATAGTTTTGCTTTCGGCGTTGCGAGCATGGTTTTCCGCAAACGATTTAGGCAGTAATGTTGCGGCCAACATTCAGCGCGATTTTATAGGTCGCTCCGATTACGGGGAAACCGAACCGCAGCCAAAAATGAGCTTAAACCTAAATAATGATGACACATTCCAAAAGTTCGTAACAAACCCAAGCTCATTGGATGTTATTCGGACAGCCCAAAAGTCTGTTGGCCGTCGGTCCGCTAATGCCCACCTCCTATCGGCAATCTTATACCTACATCAGCGAGTGCAGGACGCAGCCAACAACCTAGGCAGTTCGGCAAGCGCGAAGGACTATTTTGCGAAGTTTATAAAATTCATTCGCGAATCAGTTGTCGCAGTCAGGCTAACGGTACCAAACGAATCTAACGCCTTCCGTGTATTTGAGACGTTGAATGATCGCGGCATGGATCTTTCCGCTGTGGATTTGCTCAAGAATTTTTTGTTCGGTCTCGCATACGAGAAAGGAAAGCAACCGCTACGCCAAATTGAACACCGTTGGAGCCAGCTTACACAAACCTTACAGGAAGCCAATGAGGATGACTTTCTCAAGGTCTATTGGACATCGCGCCACGGGCTGACGCAATTGAACCAAGTTTATGATGCGGTAAAGAAGAAAACGAAAACTGGTGCGGACGCCGAAGAGCTTTCAATAGATATGCTAGAAGCTGCAGAGTACTACGCAGCTCTTGATGATCCTGAGGATCCGGTTTGGCAGCCTCAAACGCCAGCCACCCATGAATTGCTTTACGGACTCCGGGCCCTTGGATCAAAGCTTGCGAGGCCGACCATTTTATCGGGCGTTCAAAAGCTTGAACCTGCAGTATTTGAAAAGCTGTTGCGGGTGTTGGAGGTGGTAATTGTCAGGTGGCAAATCATCGGCGAGGGTCGAACAGGGACTATTGAGCGGCAGTTAGCTCGCCTTGCCGAACAAATTTGGAGCGGAAAGGCCAGCAACAGGAGCGATTTTACGGCCGCGCTGTCGGAAATTTATACGTCGGACACGGATTTCGTAGCAAAATTTAGCACTCAGGAGGGGCTAACGAACAAAAAAGCGGCCTATCTTTTGCGGCGGATTGAAATACAGGAGCGAGCTAACATTAAAGGCGCTTCCGCAAAAGAGCTTGCGCCTAGTTCCGAATTATCCGTCGAACACATCTTCCCTCGCAATCATGGTGAAGAGTGGAGAAAGGCCGTCGAATCTGATTCTGCGCTTGCGGATATGGCGGACAGGCTTGGAAACCTATGTTTGCTGACTGTTGGCATGAACAAGGCAGCGGCAAGAGAAGCCTTTGATGTAAAGAAAAAAGTTTATGAAAAATCAGACCTTGCCACGACGCGTAAAGTCACTGAGCGCGCCAAATGGGACTCGGATGCAATTTCGCAGCGACAGACGTGGCTGGCGTCAAAGGCCGCTTATATCTGGAAACTTTAAATGATTGAAGCGTCGGCAGAAGACCTGAAAGCGGCGGTGGAAGGCCAGCACGGCGGAGCCGCTACGCTCATCCAATCCGTTCCTGTCAGGGAAGCTTTTGAGGGCACGCCGGTTTGGGAAGGCGTTGTTCACATCTTCAACCTTGAAAATCACCCAAAGGCGACCCGCGCCTATGCGTGGTCCCACGCTATCGACGGCAGCGAAAAGAGGCGCTTCTATGCTGTTCTAGGCGTCCCGCCCATCAACTCAGCGGTGGACGCGGTAAGGGCGGCTATCGTAGCGGATCATAAGGCAAAAAAAGGAGGCCAATCATGAAGGTCAAGATTTTCTTCGATTCGGGCGGTACCGGGGTTCAAAAGATGGAGAAAAACATCAACGATTGGTTGGATGCAAATGGCGCCGCAATAGAGATCGATGACCGGCAGACGGCTATGTGCACAGTTTCCGACAGCGGTGATGGCGAACGGTATCAAATGCTGGCGGTGACCATCTGGTATACTGAGAAATCAAATTAGGACACTACCGCTGTGTGCGGCCCTACCCGGCAGCGGCCAGCGCTTCTATGGGATCGATGCGCCCGTCATAAAGCGCCCGGCCAATGATCACTCCTTCGATATTGTCATGGGCGGCTTTGAGGGCCTCGATATCGGCGATGGAGGCGACGCCGCCCGAGGCGATCACCGGTATGGCCGATAGCTCGGCCAATTCTGCGGTGGCGGCGGCATTGACCCCCGTCAGCGCTCCGTCACGGCTAATGTCCGTATAGATGACCGCAGCAACGCCCTGATCCGCGTAGCGTTTGATCAAATCTGCGGGGCTTGCGGCGCTGTCGCCGTCCCAGCCATCTGTCTTGACCCGGCCGTCCTTCGCGTCGATCCCGAGCATGATGCGGCCCGGATGAGCCTTGCAGGCGGCGGCGACAAAACCCGGATCGTTGACGGCGGCCGTACCGAGGATCACGCGAGTCATACCTGCGCTGATCCAGCGCTCCACCGCAGCCATATCTCGAATGCCGCCGCCCAGTTGCGTGCGCACGCCGGCCCGTTTGACGATCGCCTCCACCGCATCGCCATTGCGCGCAGCGCCAGCGAATGCGCCGTCCAGATCCACAATATGGACCCAAGCAAAACCCTCCGACTCAAACGCCGCGGCCTGAGAGGCTGGGTCTGAGTTATAGACTGTGGATTTATCCATCCGCCCATGCAGCAGGCGCACGCACTCGCCCCCTTTGAGGTCAATGGCGGGGTAGAGGGTGAGGGCTCGGCTCATGCCGGCGACCATCCAAGAAACTTGCCCAGAAACGCCAAGCCGGCTGTTTGCGACTTCTCCGGGTGGAATTGCGCGCCGATCAGATTGTCCCTGCCGATGAGCGCACTGAAATCCTGACCGTGGGTCGCAACGCCATAGACATGGGCGTCATTTTCGCAGTCGAAATGAAAGGAGTGGGCGAAGTAAAACGCTTCACCGTCGAGCCCGTCAAAGACCGGGTGCGGCGATGCCGAGACGACATCGTTCCAGCCCATATGCGGCGCCCGGAAGTCCCCGGAATGGGCGAGGGGGACCACGGCGCCGGGGATCCAGCCGAGGCCGTTACAGCCGCCAAACTCCTCGCCGCGGCCAGCGAGCAGCTGCATGCCGACGCAAATCCCCAGAAAGGGGCGCCCTTCAACCAGCACCGCATGCTCCATCGCCTCCAGCACGCCATCCTGAGCGGCAAGCCCTTTCATGCAGGCGGCAAAGGCGCCGACGCCGGGCAGTATCAACCGGTCCGCACGAGCGATTTCATCGGCGTCGCTGGTCACCGTCACATGCCGGGCCAGGCCGGATTCTCTGGCGGCGCGCTCAACCGCTTTCTCCACGGAACGCAGGTTTCCGGAGCCGTAGTCAATGATCGCCAGGGTTTGCGCCATGGCGAGGCTTGTACCTCTGGCGGAAGCCGGGGCAAGGGGGAGGGCGCAAAGAAAAACCGCGCCCCGAAGGGCGCGGCTGGTTCAATCGAAGGTCTGAAAAATCAGGCTTCCGGGAAACAGGCGGCGATGGCCGCCTTCGCGTCATCGCTCAGCGTATCCACGTCAGCCTGCGACGCCACCGCAAGAAGCTCTTCCGTCGCATTGGCGTCCGCCGTTTCAGCAAGGCACGAGCAGCCGGATGGGTCGCCGCCATTTTCAGTGACGTAAGCCTCGCAATGGGATTCAAGTTCGCTGCCGAAAGCCGGCGCCAGGGCAAAACCAGCCACGGCGAGTGCGGTAATCAGTTTCTTCATGTGTTTTTCCTCCACTAAGCCCCGTCTATCGGGTGCATTTGTCCATGGCCGCTTTGGCTTCATCAGAAGCGGCGTCATAGCGTACTTCCGGGTCGGCGATCTCGCCGAGCGCCAGGAATTCATCGACCAGATCGTTGGCGACAACCTCTTCCTCAAGGCAGGTGCAGCCTGATGTATCGCGTCCGTCGGCTTCAAGCGCCGCGACACACGCATCGGCGAGATCGCCCGCATTGGCTCCGGCAAATGCCGCCAAGGCGGCGGCGCCGGCCGCAATCGCCAGTCCTTTTCTCAAAATCATAAAAACCCCTGTTGCTTGACGCCCTTCCGCCCGATCGACCGGGCAATACGCAACACTAGGCGCCGGATGAATACGTCCAGCCCGGCGCGATCTGACCTTGAAGCGCCGCCGCCGTCAATTCCCGGATGTAGCTGGATTGCAGCATTTGATGGAACGGATCGGGCCCGACGCTGTTTGCCAACCAGAAGCCGTGAGCGAGAAGGGAGGGCGAAATGACTGATGATCCGAAGAAAACGCCCGACGAGGCCGAAAACACGGAAGATACAATTCGCGTTCCAGAGGGTGAAACCGCATCGCATACAGACGCCGAGCGCAGCGTGCAGGACGTCCGTCAGGGCCACACCGGCGATCATTTGCGATACATTCTCGCCGCATCGCTTGGCGGCGCGATCCTGTTGATTGCGATCCTCGTCGCCTATTTCGCCGTCTAAGCCAAAGGCAGATCAGCTCCCGAGCGAACCCTTCGTCGAGGGCGAACCGCCATCGCTGCGCGGATCGAGTTCAAGCGCCTGGCGAAACGCGCGCGCCGTCGCCTTGAAACAGCTTTCGATAATGTGGTGCGTGTTGTCGCCATAGAGATTTTCAACATGCAGGCAGAGCCCCGCATTGGTTGCAAAGGCGTGGAACCATTCCTTGAACAGCTCCGTATCCATCTCGCCGATTTTCGGACGCGCGAAATTCACCCGCCAGATCAGATAAGGCCGCTTCGAAATATCCACCGCCGCGCGCGACAGGGTTTCGTCCATGGGAATATAAGACACGCCGAAACGGCGGATGCCGTCGCAGTCGCCAAGCGCCTTCGCCGCCGCCCGACCCATAACAATGCCCACATCCTCGACTGTGTGGTGCATGTCGATATGAAGATCGCCCTCTGCCCGCACTTTGAGGTCGATCATGGCGTGCTTGGCGAACGCTTCGAGCATGTGGTCGAAAAAGCCGATTCCGGTCTCGATGTCGTAGTCGCCCGAACCATCGAGTTCGAGCGCAACAAAAATCTCCGTCTCCCGGGTTTTCCGCTCCACCGTCGCCGCGCGCATCGCCGTCTCCTTTGACGACCGCCGCCGGTGATGGCATTGAGGCGGTCCTGCGCCTTTACTATGCAAAAACCGGCGCCGCGTCCATGGCGACACACGGGGCGGCGGCGCAAGCGTCACAAGGATAGAGCAAGCCCCATGAGCGAACAGTCAATGCACGGAACAACCATTCTCGCAGTGCGCCGCAACGGCGTCGTCTGCGTCGGCGGCGACGGGCAGGTGAGCCTCGGCGCCACCGTGGTGAAGGGCGATGCGCGCAAGGTGCGGCGGCTGGGCGGCGGAAAGGTAATCGCCGGATTCGCCGGGGCGACGGCTGACGCCTTCACCTTGCTGGAACGGCTGGAAGCGAAGCTTGAGCAATATCCAGATCAACTCACGCGCGCTTCGGTCGAGCTCGCCAAGGACTGGCGCACCGACCGCTATCTGCGGCGGCTGGAGGCGATGATGATCGTTGCCGACAAGGATGTGACGCTGACCCTGTCCGGGGCCGGCGATGTTCTCGAGCCGCAATTCGGCGTCACCGGGATCGGCTCGGGCGGCGATTACGCGCGGTCCGCGGCGCGAGCGCTGATTGAGGAAACGGAACTTTCCGCCGAGCAGATCGTCCGCAAGGCGATGGCCGTCGCCGCATCGATCTGCATTTACACAAACGATTCCCTGACGGTCGAGACCCTCGGCGCCTGACGCGCGACACCCTGCGTTAAGTATCGGTTCAGCAACATCCGGCCCAAAATCGCACAGGCGTCTTGTGCGATGGCGTCCCGTATTAACCGTGCGGATTTTCCCGTCTGCGGGCGTTAACCAACCATCCATCTGAACATGGACGGGGATTACGCATTGAAAAATCCATTACCGGTCGCGAAACAGATTCACCCTGTTTTTTGCAACCCTCAATCACTGCAGCGCCGTCAAAACAACAGTTGACGGGCTTATACTTTCCGGGTTCGGAGTAATTTGAATTCATCTGTTGCGTATTGAGGAATGTAATGAAAAGCCTGCTGACGATCGCCGCAGCCGCCGCCCTGAGCGTCACCGCCGCGAATGCGACAACTTTCTACACCACGTCTGACGGCTTCGCCGCAAACGGAACCGGCGGCGGCACAGGCGCTGGCGCGGGCTTTCAGGAATACACGATCGACGGCCTCATCCTCACCGTCACTGGCGGCCTTTACACTGACACCGCATCAACTAGCGGCGCGGTGGTCACGCCGGGCAGCCGCGACGCCGAACCGCGCGTCTGGTCCCCGGGCACCGGCCTCGACCATGACGGCGGAAACGGCCTCAGCGATGATTCAGACCACCAGGTCGACGGCGATGGCGGCAACGAGATTTTGATCCTCGCCTTCAGCCAGCAGGTCCAGCTCGCGTCCGCCTTGTTTTCCTATGTCGGCGGCGATGACGGGTTCGATTTCTTCGCCGACACCAATGGCGACGGCATCCTTGAGCGGCTGGCGCAGGATATCGATATTCCCGGCTCCAGCCTCGCCAATCTGATTTCCTTCAACATCGTCAGCAATCTGTTCGGCATCGGCGCGAGCGGATCGAATGACGAATGGAAGCTGAAAGCCGTCACCGCCACGCCGGTTTCCGATGTGCCGGTTCCGGCCGCGTTGCCGCTGTTCCTGGCGGGTCTCGCCGGCTTCGGCTTTGCGAGCCGCAAGAAGCGCGCATAACGCCATCTGCTTTGCGCAGAGGGGATGGGGCGCCCGGTTTGGGCGCCCTTTTTTTGCGCCTGCAGAAAGGGTTTGCAGCGCCGGGTCTGGAGGCGGGATTGCGGTTTGCGCCTGAGCGACTATGTCAGGGCGGTGTTTCCCTAACGAGTTATTCTTCCCGCATGACAGAGTTTTCCCCACGCGAAATCGTATCTGAACTTGACCGCTACATTGTCGGCCAGAAAGCCGCCAAGCGCGCTGTCGCCATCGCCCTGCGCAATCGCTGGCGCCGCCGGCGCGTCGAAGGGCCCTTGCGCGAAGAAATCACGCCGAAAAACATCCTGATGATCGGGCCGACCGGCGTCGGCAAGACGGAAATTTCGCGACGTCTCGCCAAGCTTGCGGGCGCGCCGTTCCTGAAAGTTGAGGCAACCAAATTTACAGAAGTCGGCTATGTCGGCCGCGACGTCGATTCGATTGTCCGTGACCTGACGGAAATTGCCGTGTCCCTGGTGCGCGAGAAAAAGCGTGAAGACGTAAAGGCCGCCGCACAATCCGCCGCTGAAGAACGCGTGCTGAATGCGCTGGTCGGAGAGAATGGCGGCGAGGCGACCCGGGAAGCCTTTCGCAAAAAACTGCGCGCCGGCGAGCTCGATGATCGCGAAATCGAGCTGGAGCTGCGCGACGCGCAGGGCGGGTCTTCAATGATGGAAATTCCCGGCATGCCCGGCGCGCAGATGGGCATGATCAATCTTTCCGACATGTTCGGCAAAGCGTTTCAGGGGCCGAAATCCAAACGCCGCGTGACCATCAAGGACGCTTATGAGCCGCTGATCGCCGAGGAAGCCGACCAGCTCATGGATGACGACGCCATCGGCCGCGAGGCCGTCGATCTGGCGCAGAATGACGGCATCGTTTTCCTCGATGAAATCGACAAGATCGCCCGCAGTTCCGACCGCGCCAGCGCCGACATTTCCCGCGAAGGCGTGCAGCGCGACCTGCTGCCGCTGATCGAGGGGGCGACGGTGGCGACCAAATACGGGCCGGTGAAAACCGACCATATGCTGTTCATCGCCTCCGGCGCCTTTCACCTGTCCAAACCCTCAGACCTGTTGCCGGAATTGCAGGGACGCCTGCCGATCCGGGTTGAGCTCGAAGCGCTTTCCCGCGACGATCTGCGGCGCATCCTCACGGAGCCCGAAGCGAGCCTGATCAAGCAGTACGCGGCCTTGCTGGAGACCGAGGGGCTGACCCTGTCCTTTACCGAAGAGGCGATCGACGCGCTCGCCGACGCGGCGGCGGAGGTCAATTCCGGGGTCGAAAATATCGGCGCCCGGCGGCTGGCGACGATTATGGAAACCGTCCTCGACGAAATATCCTTCAACGCCGCCGATAAAAGCGGGGAGGCGGTTTCCATCGACCGCGCCTTTGTCGAGGCGCGGCTCGGCGAAATCACCCGCAACGCCGATTTATCCAAGTATATCCTATAGTTGGACAGCCTGCTTTCGGTTTCGAAACTTTCCGCCGATTGGCGGAAACTGGCTGCCGCCCTGCCGGAATGGCGGTTTTGAGCCACAACCGGAGAAAACCCGCATGAATCCGCCCCGATCACGGGCTTGCGGGCCAAATGCGGGCTTTCACGATGCTTAATGACAGGTTAATCTATTTCCTCTTGAGGGAGTAGGAGCGGGGATTGGTCATGGCGGACGGCGCAACGCGGCCCTGGAAGCGGCGAACCATGATGGCGTTCGCGGAGGATGCGGATCCACGCTTCTCCGAGAAGACACCCGCAACGGAAAGCCCCAGCGAAATCGACAAAGGCAAGAAGCGCCCGAAGATCGCTTTCACCGGCGAGGAGTGGGGGTTTGGCTATCAGGCCACGGACGCTTTCCTGCGTCGCGCCCGCGAAGACCGCAATGTCTCCGACGCCGGCCTGGGCGCCGTCAATGCGCGCACCGAACGCGAATTTGAAAAAGCCAGCACCAACTCGAAATTCGATTACCGCTTCGCCGACACCATGCCGCTGCGCACCAAGGAGCAATCCTTGATGGCGGTGAAACAGCTCACCGCCGACTTTGCGGTGGTGCCGTTCTATCACCCTTATACGGGCTATGATTTCGAAACCCTGCGCGCCATGAGCAGTCTGTTCACGGTGCTTGGCGTCGACCAGATTGAAGCGACGGACAATCTCTGCCTCGCCGTGCATGAATCGCAGCTTTACGACCTGATCCAGTCGTCCCATCCGGGCACCGGATTTTCAGCGCTGCAGCGGCGCCTCAGAAAGTCATGGGGCCTGATTGATTCTGAAAGCGGCAATACGCCGGGCGGCGATTACGCGACGGAAATGCCCCGCGCGGGTCTGCCCATCGACATGTCGGACCAGAAACTGATCCGTGACCGGATCGATGTGGTGTTCGCAGGACCGGAAGCGGCGCGCCGCTGCAAATCCAAGCTTGACGGCTTGCGCTCCATCGGCGTCGAAGTCCACGAAACCGCGCAAATGGTTGAGCCGCATCGCGAGCTCGCCAAGATCGCGCGCGCCTCGCTGAACACCAACCGCCAGACCAACACCATGTTCGATCCGATCAGCGGCGAGACGCGGTTTTATTCAACGCTTGGCGCCGAGACCCAGAGCACGAAACTGTTCGGGATGATCCTTCCCTATGAAGTCGCCATGCGCTCGTCCGATTACGTCATCATCGATCACAATATCGATGACGCGCCGCCGTCGAAGACGCGGTTCATGGTGGTTGAGAACAATCCCGACCAGACCCTGTTCGAAGACAAATACCGCACCACCGACGCCAAGACCGCCTATTGGGTGCGCCGCCTGCAGGCTGTGGCGTCGCCCGGCGGCACGTTCGGCGAAGGCTTTATGAAAATGACCGGCTATGTCGCCGGGACGGTCGCCGCCGCCCTGATCGGGCTTGGCCTGTTCGGGCTTTTGACCTCGACGCCGCTCGACCTTACGCCGCCGGCTTCGCTTGAGTGGCTCTCTGGCCTCACCGCCGGCTCAGCGGTTCTGTTCGGCGTGCTCGCGGCGATTGCGGCCTGGGTCATGCTGTCGGTGCAGAGCACTGGCGAACGCGGCGTCAGAATGATGATGCGCTTCCGCCGCGACGGCGCCGCCGCCTCAATCGGCGATATCGAAAACTTCCTGCGCAATTACGGCGTTCGCCATTCCGTCGTTCGCATTGACGAGGACAGTGAAAGCGATGCGCCGTCTTCGGTCGTGCTCGATATCGAGTTCGACAAAGCCGACTTTGCGTTCGGCCCGTTTGCGATGTTCTCACGGCGCCTGCGCGGTTCGGTTGTCAACGGCGCGCTCAAGAAAGCCTTTCAGCGCTGGAAAAACCGCGGCGTTACGGTGCTCGCGGCGATGCCTTACGATGTCGCGCAATTGCCGGCGCATAAGCCGCGCCGCTGGTGGAACGAAGCCGTCGGCGCATGGGCGGAAGACTTCACCGAAACGATGTTTATCCGTTTGTCGCGCATTCTGATGTTCTATGTGCTGCCTGCGGCGGTGGTGGTCTACCTCCTGATCAAGCTGATGAACGGCTAAAATCGCACGGCGTTGACCGTGGTTCGAACCACGGCGATCTTAGCGTTTCAAAAAGATGTAAAACGCACCGGCGCCGCCGTGGCGCTGATGCGCCGGGCTCGCCCGCGAGACCAGCCGGCGCAGCGGCTCCTCTTCCAGCCAGTCAGCAAATTTCGCGCGCAGCACGCCCCTTCCGGCGCCGCCTGCGACTGCGCCGTGAACATGCTCCGACAGGGCAGGCGCGCCCTTTCCGGTGATCACCAGCACGCAGCGCGCGCCATTGGCGTGCGCCTGGGTGACGAACCGCAGCAGCGTCATCTGGGCTGTCCGCTGGGAATGGCCGTGCAGGTCCAGCACCGCATCGACCGGCAGCCGGCCGCGAGCGGCGCGCTTTTCCAGCCGCGGATCGCCCGCTGCGAAAGGATGTTCGGTGCGTTTCGGCAAGACGCGCGACTCCTGCGCCAGCGCATGCCTGCGCGGCGGCGATACTCCCGGCGCGACCACCTTCGCTTGCGGTCCCGAAACGATCTTTTCGGCTGCTGGCCTTTTCTTCCGCATGGGCGAGACGTCGCGCATAACCTTGCGCCACAGCGCCTCTTCATCCGGCGTCAGGCTGCGGCGGCGGCTCACGGTTCCCTCCGAGCCTCGCGCGGCCCTTCGGCCGGCAACCGCTCGGTAAGCCGGCGCGGCAGGAACACGATCATCCGGCCTTTGGCGTTCATGGCCCCGGCGATAGCGCCGGCCGCATCGCCCGACCCCCAGAAGACGTCGCCGCGCACCGGCCCGCGAATGGCCCCGCCCGTATCCTGGGCGATCGTCAGCCGCCGGATCGGGTCCGGGCCGTTGGCGGCCACCGGTTCGATCTCGACCCAGACCGGCGCGCCGAGCGTGTGATAGCGCCGGTCCACAGCCAGCGAGCGCCCGGGCGTCAAGGGCGCGCCCTGGGCGCCGAGCGGGCCCAGCTCCGGGGCGATCTCGTCAAGCGGCCGGAAATAGACATAGGAGGCGTTCTCGGCGCGCAGCGCCTGCGCCTCATGGGGTTGCGCCGCATCAAGCCAGCTTCGGATCGACTGCATCGAGACCGCTTCAAGCGGCATGATCTCGCGCTGGACCATGACGCGGCCGATCGCCGTGTAAGGATGTCCGTTCTGCGCCGCATAGCCGACCCGCATATCCGCGCCATCGCCAAAGACGAGCCGGCCGGACCCTTGTATCTGCAAAAAGAACAGGTCGTTGGGATCGAGCCATGCCAGCGGCGCGGCGTCTGCGTTTGCCGCGCTTTCAATCTCCGCGCGATCATCATAGGGCGTCAGCCGGCCGCCGCGCACGCGCCCGGCGATGCGCTCGCCCTTGAGATTGTCGCGAAACAGGCCGAGATCGACCTCTATGAGTTCATCCGGACGCGGAAGAACCGGCGCGGAATGTTGCGCTGTAGGCATGCGCGAGGCTTCATACACGGGCTCGAAATATCCGGTGAAGACGCCCAGCGTTTCAATCCGGGGCGCGGCGCGGCGCGCGGGCCCGTCAGGAAGCGGCGCTCGCAAGGTTGCGATCTCAACCGGCTGGAAATGAAACTCAAAAAACGCCCGCAAAGCGCCGCGCCGCCCGCCCGGATCGGAATAGGCGCTGACCAGCAGCGCCCGCGCCTCAGCGCAGGGCCGCAGCCAGTCCGCCACCGTTCCGCCGAGGCTGAGGCCGGCATAGCCCTCGCCGAGATTTTCCAGCGGGTTCGCCGGGCTTTCCGGCGAAAGCGTCTCAAACCGCTTGCAGGAGCGGACAAACGCCTCGAACGCATCGCCGGGATCGTCGGTGCGCCAGCCATTCAGATCATCGAAGGCGACAAATCGGTACTCGAGGCTTGGCGGACCAAAATCGGCGTCGTCAAATGTCCGCGTGTAATAGGGCGGCAGGATTCCGGAATAAACGAGCACCGCCGCAAGGGCGGCGACCAGCACCGCGCCGGCCAGAAAAATGCGCAACATGCTGGCGGCGGATGCTTTCATTCTTCGCTCATGGGAATGGCGCTCCGGCGTGATTGCGCCTCAAATTTTAGGCGGCGCCGCCGGTGGCCACAAGCATCCAGTTCGGATCGCCGCTGCCCCGCTTGCGCGAGAAGGTCCAGCGGTCTTTGACCAGATCGATGCGATTGGCGTCGCCATCGACGACTTCGCCATCCTTATCGCGCGTGACGCGCACCTGATTGGAGCTGAACTCCACGACCGCAGACATCACATCATCTTCAACAGCGCTCTCGACAATCGAGGCCCGTTCGATGCCGACGAATTTCAGATCCGAAACATGACCCGCATTATCACGATCCACCACCGCGCCCTTGAAAGCGCCGTACACGGAATCACTCAGATAGGGCCGGATCGATTTCAGATCGCCCGATGCAAAGGCCTCGACAATCATCTCATAAGCGTCGCGGGCGCCGCTGAGAAAAGCCGCCTCGTCAAAGGCAGGGTCAGCATCGCGCAACGTGCGGGCATTGGTGGAAACGGGTTTCGGGGCCGCGGGCTCCTCCCGTTCAGGCGCATCGTCCTGGGGCGCATCGGAAGCGCGGGCTTTCTTGGCCGCACGGCTGAGCGCCTCAAGGTCATGGCTTTGCTCATGGCCGGTGCGGGTTCCCATCACCGAAATCAGGCGGAAAATCACAAAAGCCGCAACGCCAGCGAAAAAGAGAAGCACCGGATCCATAATGCCGAATATCGCTCCAAAACCTTAATTTTGCTCAAGCGCACTCTATATAGGAGCAAATGCAGAGAATACACCCGGAGTTCCATGCTGTTTATCATCCTCGCCCTCTTTATCATCGGCCCCATCGCCGAAATCTACGTGCTTTTGACCGCCGCGCAGAGCTTTGGCGTGCTGCCGGTGATCGCCGCCTGCCTCATCACCGCCTTTCTGGGCGGTTTCATCATCCGGATGCAGGGCCTTGCCGCCTTGAACGCCGCCCGGGCCGATCTGGCCACCGGGCGGCTGCCGGTTGATTCCGTCGTCGACGGCGCCTTGCTGATCGTCGCCGCGCCGCTGCTGATGACGCCCGGCTTTATCACCGACGCCGCCGGCTTCACGTTGCTGGTTCCGCCAGTGCGTCGGTTGCTCGCCCGGCTGGTGCTGAAGTCAGTGCGCCGCCACATTGTCCGCCAGGAAAACACCCTTAGATAACGCCGGGTTGCAGCTTGCGGGCGGGCCGTGTATGGAGCGCCCTCTTTTCCTTCCACTCGACGGTGCGATCCTCATGTCAGACACGCCAACAAATCCGAACAATGGCAATTCCAATAGCGCCAACCCGAATGCGGGCCCGCAAGGGGTCGATCCGAATGCGGCGCCGTCATTGACCGTGCTGGCGCAATATCTGAAGGACCTTTCGTTCGAGAACCCGCGCGCGCCGGCGGTCTATCAGTCGAACGCCGCACCGAAAATCGACGTCAATGTCGATGTTCAGGGCCGCGCCATCAATCAGAATCAGTATGAGATCGAACTTTCCGTCGCGGCCCGCGCCAATCGCGAAAGCGGCGAAGCGATGTTCGTCGTCGAGGCGACCTATGCCGGCGTCTTCGAGATCGTCAACGTGCCGCAGGACCAGCTTGAAATGGTGATGGTCGTTGAATGTCCGCGCCTGTTGTTCCCGTTCATGCGCCAGATCGTCGCCGACGCAACCCGCAACGGCAATTTCCCGCCGCTGATGCTCGAACCGATCGACTTCATGGGCATTTACATCGCCAATGCGGAACGCAAGGCCGCCGCCGCGCAGAGCGCAAAGGCTTAAAGCCGGCGCATCACGCGCTTAACTAACCAGCACTTTCTTCCAGACCGCTTCGTCGCCCATTTCCGCGACGAATTCCTCATGGGCTGCACGCTCGGTCGCAGTGATCAGCGCGGCGAGGGCGCGCGGACGCTGTCGCGCAGGCGCGCGGCCGCGCTTGCCGCTTTCTGACATCACAGAATCATCGCGCCGGAAATCCAGCCCCGCCTGCACGCCGCCGGTCAGTTCAATATAGACCGCCGCCAGCAGTTTCGAATCCAGCAGCGCGCCATGGCCGTCGCGTTCGCGTGTTGACGTATCGATGCCAAACCGCGCGCACAGCGCATCAAGGCTCGCCGGCGCGCCCGGAAATTTCCGCCGCGCCATATGCAGCGTGTCCTTGATATTGTCAGCGGAAAGCAGTTCAAACCCTGCCGCTTCAAGCTCTGCATTGATGAAGGGAAGGTCAAATCCGATCCCGTTATGGGCGATCAGTTCGGCGCCGTCGACAAAGTCGAGAAAGGCGCGCGCCACGCGCAGGTCGGTGAACACCGGCTTGTCGCGCAGGAACGCCTCGGACAGTCCGTGCACGCGAAAGGCGCCCTCCGGCATGTCGCGCTCGGGGTTCACATAGGTATGGAAATTGCGGCCAGTGACGGCGCCATTGACCATCTCGACGGCGCCGATCTCGACAATCCGGTGGCCTTCGGAAAACTTGAATCCGGTTGTTTCCAAATCGAATACAATCTGTCTCACGCCGCCGCCCTCGGTTGTGTCTGCATGCGCCGCCTATTCGTCTTCCGGCGGGTACAATGTGTCTTTTACCTGCGAGGCGATGCCTTGCAAGGTGAATGGTTTTTGAATGTAACCGGCGCCGTCGATCAGATCGAGCTGTTCGCGCACCGCCGCTTCCGCATAGGCCGACATAAAGATCACTTTTGACTGCAGCCCAAGGGATTCGCGCGCCTGCTTGATCATCGTCGGGCCGTCAATATCCGGCATCATCACGTCAGATATGACAAGATCGAAATCCATGTCTTCTTCGAGCAGCTCCAGCGCTTCTTCGGCATCGGCCGCTTCGCTGACCTCGTAGCCGCAGTCGGACAGGGTCGCGACCACGAAATTCCTGACCGGGTCTTCATCCTCAACGATCAACACGCGGCCTGCGCCCGTCAAATCTTGCGGCTGCGATGGGCGCGATGGCGATGTTTGAGGTTTGGGCTCGCCGGCGGCGGCTTCATCGGCGTCATAGGCGGGAAGATAAATCTCGAATGTCGCGCCGCAGCCAGGCGTGCTCTTCAGCGCGATCACGCCGTCAAGCTGCCGGATTATGCCGTACACGGTGGAAAGGCCGAGACCGGTGCCTTTGCCCATTTCCTTGGTGGTGAAGAACGGATCGAAGATCTTGTCGGCGATTTCGGCGGAAACGCCCGGCCCTGTATCGGTCACTTCGATCAGCACATATTCCTGATCCAGTAGACCCGGCAGCTCGCGCCCCTTGGCTTCTTCGGCGGTCACGCACTGGGTGCGGATGGTCAGCGTTCCGCCCGCCGGGGCCATGGCGTCCCGTGCATTGACGGCGAGGTTCATTACCGCCGTTTCAAGCTGGTAGCGGTCGACCTTGACCGCGGGGAGGGCGCGTCCGTTGATCAGCTCGAGTTTGACCTTTTCACCGATTGAGCGGGTCAGAAATCTCGAAAAATCGCGCAGGATTTCGGTGATCGACAGGACTTCGCTCTTCAGCGTCTGTTTTCGCGAAAACGCCAGCAGTTGTTTGGTCGTATTGGCGGCGCGCTGTGCATTCTCGCGTATCTGAACGAGATCGGCATAGGCCGGATCGCCGGCCGGATGCTTCAGCATCAACCGTTCGCAATGACCGATCACCACTTGCAGGTAGTTGTTGAAGTCATGGGCGACTTTGCTGGCGAGTTCGCCGATGCCGCGCAGTTTTTGATCCTGCGCATACTCTTCTTCCATCTGTTTGCGGTCAGTGACGTCTACTGAATATAACAGCGTCCTGCGCACGCCATAGGAGCCGCGCTTGCGGCGCACCGGCCGCGCAAACAGCGCGTAGGTGCGCGCCGCCGCACCCTTGCCCACTGTCGCTTCAATCGGCTTCGGCGAACCGCCGGCGCGCGACTTGCGGCGGATCTCGTCCGCCAGTTCCTCAAGGGTCGCCTGTGAGACGGCTTTGATCAGAGGCGCATTTTTCTTTTGCGCGCCGAACGCGTCGGCGAACGCCTTGTTGGCTTCGACCACGCGGCCGTCGCGGTTGATCTCGCCCTCGATAATGGCGACGCCAAACGGCGATTCCGACATATCGCCGGAGAGCGCCACGTCCTCGACTTCGTCGGCGCGCTCATCCACCGTCATTTCAACGCAAGCGAAGCCTTCGCCGACGCCGCCGCGGCGGAACGCGGAGAATTTCGCTTCGGCCGGTTCCTCGTTGCGGCGGCGGACCTGCGCCGTCAGCGCTTCGCGGTCGATGCGCCACAGGCCGCTGACCAGATCACGGGTTTCGCCAAGCACAATGTCGTCAATGCTGCGCAGTTCGCCGCGCGCGGCGCCGAGCTTTTCACGCGCCGCCGCATTCGCCCAGGCAATCTGGCCGGACTTTTCAAGCGCAAACACCGGGCGCGGAAAATCCGCATAGGCCGCGGCGAGACTGTCCTGCTCTTCTTCATCGACAGGCAGTTCGCGCAAGCGCCAGCTCACATGATCCTCGGCCCCGCGGATAGGACGCACACTGACTTCAAAGCGGCGGCGCTCGCCGCCGTCTGCAAGGCCCATGGTCTGATAGATAATCTCTTCGCCTTCTTCGGCGCTCTTTGCTGCGCGGCAAAGACGAAACACCTTGGTTGCTTCGGCGCCCTGTTGCGCAAACAGCCGGTCAATGCGCGGCGGCAGGCCCGCAGGGCCCATCACGCCGGCCGCGCGCGCCAGCTTGAAATAGGCGCGATTTGCATAGGTGACGACGCCGTCGCGGCGCGCCACAAGACGGGGATCCTGATCGGCGTCGAGCACCCGTTCGGCGAGGCCGAGGGCGCCGAGAATATCCGCGCCCGCCAGTTCCACCGCCTCGGCAGGCTTTTTACCCGAGGCGCGATGCAGCATCACGCCAGCCACCAGCGCCGGCGACGACATTTTCATGGCCGCCCCGGTCAGAAACACGGCGATGAGCAGCGCCAGCCCGCCCGCCAGCACAAGACCGGCGCCGCCGGAATCGCGGGCGCTCAACATCACATAGGCGATTGCCGCCACCGCAATCAGCACACCCGCCCAGAGTAGCCAGAACGACGCGGCATGAACCATCCCGCCGCTGGCGGGGCGCTCAGGATGGCCGCCTTTGGCGGCGGCGGCGTCCATCATGGCGAGGATTTCCTCGCGCGTGTGCGGCCGCGGCGAGGCCTCGCCGGCTTTCGGCTCGCGAAGGTCTTGCCGCAGGGTCTTGATTTTCTCTGCGCCGGACAAAGGGCTCTCCGAGGGGCTGGTGATTCGAACCCGTAACTATGGCGCGCTTCGCTATGGGACGCCACCGCGGGAGGGGGCTGGTTTTCCTAAATTGAGGGTCATTTACCGCGCCGGGAAATGAGCCGCATGCTTTGTCAGGCCGGCGCTTTAGCGTCCTGACGAGACAAGGAACCACAGTGCGATGGCGGCGATCGCAACCGCCATGATCCTGCGTGTTAAGCGCAGCCGCGACGGGTCATTCAGAAAGGGCCGCGCAGCGCTGGCGAACAGGACGATCGCCGCATGCACGAGCGTCGCCACCACCACATAAACGGCCGTCAGGACGGCGATTTGCCCGGGAGCGTTGGCCGCCGGGTCCACAAAACCGGGCAGGATCACGATATAGAATACCGCCGCCTTCGGGTTGAGCAGATTGACGATCAGGCCGCGGCGGAAATACTGCGCCGAATGCACGGCCTCTGCGCCGAACAGGCCGGGGGAGTTTTCCCGGGCGTCTTTCCACGCATCATAAGCAAGCCACAGAAGATAGGCGGCGCCGCCAACGCGCAAGGCCTGGAACAGGACCGGCGAGGCGAGCACCAGCGCGCCCAGCCCGGCGCCGGCGGCAATGCCAACCAGCAACAACCCCAGCCCGACGCCGGCGACCGCCGCCAATCCGGACCGCCGGCCCTCGCTCGCCGTCACCACGGCGAGCCACCCCATATTCGGGCCGGGCGTCGCCTCGATCACCAGCGCGGTTGCGACAAAGGCTGTCAGCGTAGAAAGTGACATGAGCATTGCCGACAGATATGCGCATCGGCGTCTTATAGAAAGCGCTTTACCGCATGCTTATATGGCGGCGGCGCATAAGCGCGACGCTGTCACAGGCCAATTGAAAAGGAGCCGCCCATGACCAAAAAACTTGGACTGGTTCTGGGGTCTGGCGCGGCGCGCGGCTGGGCGCATATCGGCGTCCTGAAGGCGCTCAAGGAAATCGGCGCCGACCCCTACGCCATCGCCGGCTGCTCCGTTGGCGCGCTGGTTGGCGGCGCACACCTGATTGGCGCGCTCGACGAATTTGAAAGCTGGGCGCGGACCTTAAAACCCGTCTCGGCGCTGCAGAGCTTTGCCCTGAAACTCCACAGCGGCGGCTTCATCAATACGGCCCCCGCCTTCGAGGCGTTTCGCGGCTATGACAAGAATATCGAAGACTTGGCCGTCAAGTTCGGCGCCGTCGCCGCCGATCTCGCCACCGGACAGGAAGTGCATATCACCACCGGTTCTGTGATTGATGCCGCCCGCGCCTCAAGCGCCATTCCCGTGGTCTTTCACGCCGTGCGCACCCAGGACCGCTGGCTGGTGGATGGCGCGCTCGCCAACCCGGCGCCGGTGTCGCTCGCCCGCAAGCTCGGCGCGGAGGTGGTTATCTCCGTCGATCTGAACGCCGTGCCGCGCGTGCTCGATCGCTTCGTTCCTGTTGCCGAGCGGTTGCCGGTCCCAGTGATCAGAGACGATCGCAAACCGGAAACCGTGAGCGGCGCGGTCACCAAACTGATCGAGGACACGCGCATCGCCATTGACCGGCAGATCGCCCTCGCCAAGGCCAGCGCACGGGCCCAGCCGCAACTGTTCGAAACCGCCTATGCCGCCGCCGATATTTTCCAGATGCATCTGGCGCGCGCCCGCGCCTGCGCCGAACCGCCGGATATCCTCATACAGCCCGATATGCGTGACGCCATGCCGACCGCGTTCGATCGCGCCGAGGAATTTATCGAGGAAGGCTATAAGGGATTGATGGCCCAACGGGCCGAGATTGAGCGCCTGATAAGCGCGTAAATTTCAGAGGATCTCAAGAACCGCTTCCGGCGGGCGGCCAATGGCGGCCTTGTCGCCGTTCACGACGATGGGCCGTTCGATCAGGATCGGATTTTCCGCCATGGCGTCGATCAGCGCCGTCTCCGCTTTTACGTCCTCGAGGCTAAGCTCGAGATAAGGCGCTTCCTTGATCCGCATCATGTCGCGCGCCGAGGTCAGGCCCAGTTTCTTCACCAGTCCCTTCAGCGCCGTCTTTGACGGCGGGCTCTCAAGATAGTGCACGATATTAGGCTCGACGCCTTGCGCGCGCAGCAGGTCGAGCGTCTGCCGCGATTTAGAGCAACGCGGATTGTGATAGATCGTAACGGTCATGCCTGCCTTACAGAGATAGTCTGTACCCGCCGCTTTCGGTCAGCAGGATCGACGCGTTCGACGGATCGGGTTCGATCTTCTGGCGCAGGCGGTAAACATGGGTTTCAAGCGTGTGCGTCGTCACGCCGGAATTATAGCCCCAGACTTCGTCCAGCAGCACATCGCGCGTCACCGGCTTGCCGCCGGCGCGATAGAGGAATTTCAGAATCGAGGTTTCTTTCTCGGTGAGGCGGATTTTTCTTTCTTCCGGAGTCACCAGCATTTTGACCGCCGGACGGAACTCATAGGGTCCGACCTTGAACACGGCGTCTTCGCTTTGTTCATGGCTGCGCAGATGCGCGCGCACCCGCGCCAGCAGCACGCCGAACTTGAAAGGCTTGGAAACATAATCATTGGCGCCCGCATCAAGGCCTAAAATCGTATCGGCCTCGGAGTCCGCGCCGGTGAGCATGATGATCGGAGATTTGAACCCGTTCTTGCGCATGATGCGGCAGGCCTCGCGGCCGTCCATATCCGGCAGCCCGACATCAAGCAGAACCAGATCGATATGGGCTTCCTCCTTGGCGCGCTCAATCGCGGCGTTCGCCGTCGTCACCGGCTCCAGCGCGAATTCATCATGGACGCCAAACTGATCGACAAGCGCATCGCTCAGCAACTCGTCATCATCAACCAGCAGGATTTTCTTGACGCGGTTCATCATTCTCTCGCCCGTTCATCAGCATGTCGGCGGGTCATAGCGCCAAACCAGTATGGATTGAAATTCATCGTACACACAACTTTTCGTTAGCATCCCGTGATCCCCGGCGATCAGGCGGTCATCAGCCTGGCCGGCGCCCGAAAATGGCGGTCCCGATCCGGACATGGCCGGCGCCAAGCTGGGCGGCGATCAGGTAATCACCGCTCATGCCCATGGAAAGGCCCGATAGCCCCAGACTTTGCGCCATTTTGGCGAGCAGGGCGAAATGCGGGGCAGGATCGTCCTCTGCGGGCGGAATGCACATCAGCCCGGCGATTTCGAGGCCGAATTCCTCCCGGCACTGCTTGAGGAAGTCAGGCACGTCTTTCGGGGCGAGGCCGGCTTTTTGCGGTTCCTCGCCGGTATTCACCTGGATGTACAGCGCCGGGCGGCGGTCCTGCTTGTCCATTTCACCCGCGAGGACGCGGGCGAGCTTGGGGCGATCAAGAGTTTCAATGACATCGAACAGCGCCACCGCTTCCTTGACCTTGTTGGTCTGCAGCGGGCCAATGAGGCGCAATTCGACATCAGGGAACTCGCTGCGCAAATCGGGCCATTTCGCCTGCGCTTCCTGAACCCGGTTTTCACCGAACACCCGGTGACCGGCGGCCAGCAGCGGGCGGATATGGTCCGCGCCATGGGTTTTTGACACCGCGGTCACCACCACCGAGCCGGGGCCTTTTCCGGCTTCTTTCAGCGCGCTCTCGATTTCATCCTTGATTGCGGCGAGACTGTCAGCAGGGTCAATCGGATCAACGCCAGGATCGGTATTGTGAGAAGACATGAAGGACTCCGGTTGCGCGCGGCGAAACTAGCAGCCGCTGCTGCAGCGCTCAAACGCCAATCAGAAAGCGCTGCGCCTTTTGCGCTGGCGTTTGTCACCGACGCTGAGCGCGCGCCCGATCCCTTGCTGGTTGCGCGCGTTTTGCCGAAAGGCGCCGCGATCATCCTGCGCGATTACCGGGCGCCAAATCGCGCCGCGCTGGCGGCGCAGCTCAAAAGCATTTGCGATGCGCGCGGCCTCAAACTGCTGATCGGCGCCGATCTTGCGCTCGCTGAAAGCATCGGCGCCGACGGCGTGCATCTGCCGCGCTGGCATGAGCCGGAGCGCGCGTTCCCCGGCGCCATGATCGTCAGCGCATCGTGTCACAACGCCAGAGAACTGGCGCAGGCGAACGCCATGGGCGCAGATGTCGCCCTGCTGTCGCCAGTGTTCCCCACCGGCAGCCATCCCGGAAAAGCCGGCCTCGGCGCGGAAAAATTCCTCGCCCTTGCCGCGACTTCGCCGCTGCCGGTGCTGGCGCTGGGCGGCGTTGACGAGACCAATGCGGCAAGCCTCGTCGGACCCAATGTCGCCGGGATCGCCGCGATCAGCGCTTTTCTTGACGGAACCCGTTGAGGCTATTCTTCCTCGACCATGGTCCAGACCCCCAGCACATTGCCGACAGGATCGCGGAAATGGAACCGGCGCCCGCCGGGAAACTCGTGGCGCTCGGTCACAACGCCGCCCGCAGCGACGACGTTTTTCTCGCTCGCTTCGAGATCGTCCGCGTAGAGAATGATCAGGGTCGAACCAGCGGCGGGCGGAATCATGGCGTTAAAGCCGCCATCAAGCCCCGCGCTGGTGAAAGAGGCGTATTCCGGGCCGTAATCGACGAATTCCCAGCCAAAGGCGTCGCTGTAAAACTTTTTGACGATGGCGAGGTCTTTACCGCCGGCGAACTCAACATAGTCGATGTGATTGTTTGTGCGTGGCACTGTGCTTCCTTCCGTTGCAATCTCGGCCGGAGCCTTGTCTTCCGATGCGCCGGCGCAGGCGGCCAGCAATGTCAGGCTAGCAAGAACAATGAATGATCGCATGGCGGAATTCTCCCCAATGGCGTGTCCGGTGGATTTGAGCTTTTGATGGCGAATGCGAAAACGGGGCGGCCCTTAAGGGAACCGCCCCGTTTCATATCCCCTCTAAGCAACGCAGGCGCTTAGAAACTTTAAAACTTGATCGAGCTTTCGATCACGACCGTGGCGGCTTCTTCAGGACCGCCTGCGGCCACAGGCTTCTTGGACTCGGTGTACTGAGCGGCGGCGCCGATCGTAATGCCCCGGCCAAGAACATAGGTCACGCCCGCTTGTGCGGAGCGCGTATCGCGGAAAAGAGTCGGGTCAAGCACGTTGGCGCCGATCGCGTTGGCTTCCGACTGGCCGACGCCGACCATGAACGCAACGTCGCCTTCTTCCTCGCCGGTGCGGAACGTAACGCCCGCGTCAAAGGCGAGATATCCGTCATCTTCGAAAGCGGCGAGGCCGGCGTTTGTGGTCTTCATCGACCCGCCCAGCGTGATGCCGCGATAGGCGAGGTTGAGGCCGACCGAATACGCCTGATAATCGTCAAACACTGACGCCGCGAGCGGCAGTTTGCTGTCGGCGGCCGTAACGAAACTTGCGCCGACGCCGACAAACAGACGGTCGGACCCGCCGACTTTGATGCCTTTTTCGTAATAGAGCGCGGCTTCAATGGCGTCGTCCCAATGGCTGTCGCCCGAAAGCATCAGCCCTTCCGGCGAAACCAGATAGCCGTTCTGCGGCGCGCAAAGTGGATCGCCGCAATTCTTGAGCACCGGCGTGTAGGAAACGCCAAGCTGCAGCCCTCCAAGGACGCCGCCGAGGAAATTCGCCGGCGGCATATAGGTCAGCTTCGTCGAGTAACCTGAAAAATCGTTGATGGTGTGAATGTCGTTGAGGCCGGAAAGATCCGTCTGCCAATCATTGACATTGACCGAGGAAAAAATCGTCGGCGAGGAAACCGAAAGAATGCGCGCCACGCCCGCATCGCGGCCGATGATCATCTGGCCGAACGAGCCGCGCGCATAGGCGTAAGCGCCCTGAAGATAGGCGTCGCTGGTGTCGGGCCCGACGCCGCGAGCGCCGCCGATCAGGAGGCCTGAATAGCGGCCGCCGCCAAACATCTGGCGCGGCTGGTCTGCGTCGAGACGGCCCGTGACCACGGCGCCGACCTCAAGCCCATTGTCGAGAACCGTCGAGCCTTTGACCGAAAGCTTGGCGTTGACGTCGCCCTTGCCGTCGCCATCGGAGAGGCCGGCTGCAGCGCTCGCCTCGCCGCTGACATCGAGCTTGATCGGATCGGCCGCATAGGCGGCGCCGGCGGTGAGAACCGCAGCGCCTGTCGTCAGCAACAATGTCCGCAAGCCGGTCATCAGTCCTGTATCCGTCACTTCCCATAGCCGGGCAATCGCCCGTGGGCCTTCATGTCCGGGCTTTCGCCCGAGCACCCGCAACGCGGGGGCCGTTTCGTTGTCTCAACGTCCTGTCTGAACCGATCCCCCCGAACCAATTCAAACCAGCACCGGCGAACCGGCGCTTCTCCCAACGCTACGCCCCTGGATCACCCCATATGATCCCTACAAGTCTGGCGCCACAAGCCTTCGCCGCCACCCTTGCGCTTACCGCCCCAAACGGTTCGCCGGCAAGCCGCGCGCCGCCTTATCGTTCCGGCGAATCACGCGCATGGTAAACGGCATAAAGTTAACAGCTTTATGACCGGCCGCCATATTGGCGCATGGATTGTGACGGTTCAAGCGATGCGGCGCTTTGGCGTTGTGTAATTGCCGGTTTGTGGTAGGAAAGCCACGGCCTGACGGCGGCGGCCGGTCGAGGTTTCTCCAAACAATGCGCCAGAAGACTGGCGAGATGACAAGGTGCGTTCCATGAAGCCGGAAAAATTAAGCATGTTCAAGGTCTTGGCGCTTGCGTCCGCAACGGCGGCGCTGGCCGCATGCGGCGGCAACAGCTCCAGCGGAACGCGCAGCCAAACCCTCGCAAACTACGAATCCGGGCGCGTTGAGGCGACCACGGTGAACCGCTATCTGTGGGCGGCCTCGCTCGAGACCCTCAATTTCCTGCCCGTCTTCTCGGCTGACCCGATCGCCGGGCTGATCATCACCGAGTGGTATGTGAACCCGGAAGCCCCGGGCGAGCGCTTCAAGACCAATGTCTATATCCTCGATTCAGCGCTCCGGGCTGACGCCTTGCGCGTTTCGGTGTTCCGCCAGGAGCAGAGCGCCGACGGCGTCTGGACCGATGCGACGGTCAACCCCGGCACCGCCCGTGAAATCGAGAACGCGATCCTCACCCGCGCGCGCCAGCTTCGCCTGAACCAGATTGATGGTTGAGGGATAAGGGACTGGGGACTAGGGATTGGGGAACAGGGCTGCTTGTCCTAATCCCTAACCCCTATTCCCTAATCCCTGACCATTTATGCCTCGCTACAATCCCAAAGAAGTCGAACCGAAATGGCAGGCGCGCTGGCGCGACGCCAAGTCGTTCCGCACCGACACCGGCGGCGGCAAGCCCAAATACTACGTGCTGGAGATGTTTCCCTATCCGTCGGGGCACATCCATCTTGGCCATGTGCGCAATTATTCCATGGGCGATGTCATTGCGCGCTTCAAGAAAGCGCAAGGCTTCAACGTCCTGCATCCCATGGGCTGGGACGCGTTCGGCATGCCGGCGGAAAACGCGGCGATGCAGACCGGGTCGCATCCGGCGAAATGGACTTACGGCAATATCGACGTCATGCGCAGTCAGTTGCAGCGCATGGGCTTTTCCTTCGACTGGGAACGCGAATTCGCCACCTGCGATCCGAGCTATTACGTCCACCAGCAGCGGATGTTCCTCGAGTTCTGGAAGGCGGGCCTCGCCTATCGCAAGGAGAGCCAGGTCAACTGGGACCCGGTCGACCAGACCGTGCTGGCGAACGAACAGGTCATCGACGGCAAGGGCTGGCGCTCCGGCGCGCCGGTCGAGCGGCGCAAGCTGTCGCAATGGTTTTTCAAGATCACCGAGGCCGCCGACGATCTGCTTGCCGCGCTCGATGACGGGCGCCTCAAGGGCTGGCCGGACAACGTCAAGCTGATGCAGAAAAACTGGATCGGCAAGTCGAAGGGCTTGCAGATGCGGTTTCCTTTCGAGCCCGGAACAAGTGCTCCGAAGGGTTTCGATGATGGAATCGAGATTTTCACCACGCGCCCGGACACGCTGTTCGGCGCCAGCTTCATTGCGATTTCGCCCGACCACCCGCTCGCCGTTCACCTCGCCGAAAACGACAAGGGCCTCGCGAAATTTATCGCTGAGTGCGCCAGCGCCGGCACGTCGGAAGAAGCGATCGAGAAGGCGGAAAAGCGCGGCTACAAGACGACGCTGGAAACCGGCCATCCGTTCGATGATCGCAGGCTGCCGGTTTACGTCGCCAATTTCGTGTTGATGGGTTACGGCACGGGCGCGATTTTCGGCTGCCCGGCCCATGACCAGCGCGACTATGAGTTCGCGACCAAATACGGCCTTGCGATTCCGCCAGTGGTGCTGCCCGAGGGCGCCGACGCCGCGAGTTATGCGCTCGACGGCGAGCCCTATACCGGCCCCGGAAAAATCTTCAATTCCGGTTTTCTCGACGGGCTTTCCGTCGAAGACGCCATCGCCGCGGCGATCAAGAAAATAGAACAGATGGGTCTGGGGCAGGGCGTCACGCAATATCGCCTGCGCGACTGGGGCGTCTCGCGCCAGCGCTATTGGGGCTGTCCGATTCCGGCGATCCATTGCGAAAAATGCGGTATCGTGCCGGTGCCGGTCAAAGACCTTCCCGTCAAGCTGCCCGAGGAAGCCGATTTCTCCGTACCCGGAAATCCGCTCGACCGGCACCCCACATGGAAGCATGTGGACTGCCCGACATGCGGCGCCAAAGCCCGGCGCGAGACCGATACTTTCGATACCTTTGTCGACAGTTCATGGTATTTTGCGCGCTTTGCCTCGCAGCCCGAGGACAAGCCGACCAACCGCGAGATCGTCGATTACTGGCTGCCCGTCGATCAATATATTGGCGGCGTCGAACACGCGATTTTGCATCTTCTTTATGCGCGTTATTTCACGCGGATGATGAAGCAATGCGGCCATGTTTCTCTGGACGAGCCGTTCGCCAATCTGTTCACCCAGGGCATGGTAGTGCATGCAACTTACCGGGATGAAAACGGTCAATGGGTGCTGCCCGAAGAGGTGATTATCGAGAAAGGCGCGGCGCGGCGCGCTGACAACGGCAAGCCGGTAAAGATCGGCCCCATCGAGAAAATGTCGAAGTCGAAAAAGAACGTGGTCTCGCCCAACGCCATCGCCGAGACCTACGGCGTCGATGCGGCGCGCTGGTTCATGCTCTCGGACTCACCGCCGGAACGCGACGTGGAATGGACCGACGCCGGCGTTGAGGGCGCGTGGCGCCTGATCGGCCGCATCTGGGATGCAGTGTCCGCCGCGCCCGGCGCGATGGCGTCGCTCGACATGTCGAAACCCGACGTCACTGACGCGGACAAGGCGCTGCGGCAGGCGACCCACGCCGCCATTGACGGCGTCACCGGCGACATCGAGCATTTCCGTTTCAACAAGGCGATCGCGCGCATTTATGAATTCATCAATGTGCTGAAAAAGGAAACCGGCGCCGGCAAATGGGCGAGGGCCGAAGCGCTCGGCGCCCTGTCGCAACTGGTGGCGCCGTTCATTCCGCATCTCGCCGAAGAATGCTGGGAAACGCTCTGCGGGCAAGGGTTCATCTGCGACGCGCCCTGGCCGAAAGCCGACACATCGCTGCTGGCCAAGGACGAAATCGTCCTCGGCGTGCAGGTCAACGGCAAGCGCCGTGGGGAAATCCTCGTCGCCGCCGACGCCGCCAACGAGTTTGTGGAACAAGCGGCCTTGTCGGATGAGGGCGTGAAGCGTCATATTGACGGCAAGACCGTGCGCAAGATCGTGATCGTGCCGGGCCGCATCGTCAATATCGTCGCGACCTAGCCGGACGAAGAGGGGCGGACTGATGAAAAAGATTCTTGCAACTTTGGCCGCCTTCGCGATCGGTTTCGCCGTCGCTCATTACAGCGGCGCCCTAACCAAGCTGGCTCTATTCGAGGGGCAGCGAGCGCTTTACACAAAAGAAAAACTCACAGCAGACCTTGAAGACAGCATGCCGTTGACCCTCGGCGTTTTAAGAAAGCATTTTCCTGCCGATTACGAGGTGATGATCACGGGGGCGTTGAACGCGATCAAAGAAAGCAAGGATGCGGAAGCGGTCCGGCTGCAGGTGTCGGAAGTCGTGGCGAGCACCCGGCGCAAATACGCAGCCCACATCGCAAAAGCGGGTGATGAGCAATTAATAAACCTCGTCGCGTTGACTTGGCGGCTGCTGGAAAATGTCGAAGCTGGCGAAGGTCCGGCGGTTTGCGGGGCTGTCGCAATCAATGGCGCAAATGCCATTCCAATCGCAGCAGCGAGTAAATATTTTTCGAGCCTTGACGAAACAGGCTCTGCGACATTTCTAACAATTCACTCGGGCATGACGGCGCCCATTGACCATGGTCAGGTTACAAACGACGATTGGGCGGCGATTATTACGATATTGAGGGCGGGCGGCATGACTGAGGAAGAACTTGCCGTCGTCTCCAGCGCCGCCTCCGAAGACTCGCGCTATTGCGGCCTTATCATCAGATTCCTCACGGCCGTTGAGAATTATCAGGGCGCCGCGGGCGCAAGAGTTAGAGCCGCCTTCGCCGCAGAAGTTGGAGCCGCATGATGACGAGACTGAAGATTTTTGTCCTTCTGCCGCTTGGCTTTCTCGCGCTTCAGGCCTGCGGCTTTCGCCCGATCTACGCAACAGCGCAGGGGGACTCGCCGGTCAGCCGCATCGTCAGGGTCGACAGCATCGCTGCGCCGGATACGGTCGCGCCCTATCTTTCCGATGCGCTGGACGCCCGGCTCGGCGCCGTCAATGACGAGAGGCCGCGTTACACGCTTTATGTGACGGCGCGCGAGGGCGCGGAGCGGCTGGCGGTGCAGCTCGACGCCACCGTGACCCGCTACAATTACCGGCTCAGCGCGAACTACACCGTGGTCGACAACGAGACTGACGAGACTTTCAAAGGCGTTGCCCGCGCCGTCACCTCCTACAATATCGTCAACTCGCAATATTCGACGCTCTACGCCGAACGCGCCGCCGTTGAAAAAGCGGCGCGGCAACTGGCCGAGGAAATCGAGCGCGATCTGCTGATCCGCCTTTCTGAAACGCCGGAAGAGCGCGCCAGGAACGATCCTGAATCCTACGACACGGTGATCGATTCCGCCGTGATCCTTACCGAACCGCGCCGCGGAGAAGTGGTTGAGCCATTGTTCTCCACGCCCAGCGACGATGCCGCCGCGCCGCCCGAAGATGCTGGCCCGCCGGAAGACGATGCGGCGACCACCGAAGTAGAATAGCCATGACCGCGCTCAAGGGCCGGGCGATCAAGAGCTTTCTTGAGGCGCGCGACCCCAACATCGCCGCCGCGCTTGTGTACGGACCCGACAGCGGGCTGGCGCGCGAACGCGCCCTGACGATTGCCTCGCGCGTCGTGGAAGACCTCAAAGACCCGTTCAACGCGCTTGAGCTTTCCGACGCCGATCTCAAAGACGAGCCCGGCCGGCTCGGCGATGAAATCACTGCGCTGTCCTTCGCCGGCGGCGAGCGGGTGATCCGTTTGCGGACGAACGGCGAGGCGGCGGTGAAGGCGGTGCAAACGCTGCTTGAGGGACTCGATTCCGGGCATTTGAAACCGAATGGCATGGTCATTGTCGAGGCGGGTGAACTGACTCCCCGATCCGGCCTCAGGAAAGCGTTTGAAAAAGCAAAACGCGCTGTGGCGCTGCCCTGTTATGCGGACGGGCCCGCCGATGTGCGCGCCATGGCCCAGGACGCCGCGCGCGATGAGGATATCCGCTTCGATCCCGACGCGCTTGATTTGCTGGTCGACATACTCGGCGAGGATCACGGCGTGTCGCGCGCCGAGATCGACAAGCTGATCCTATATAAAGGCCCGAAATCATTGCGCTCGGGCCCCGCAACCGTTTCGCTTGAGGATGTGCGCGCGTCGCTGGTCGACGGGCTTGGCGACGCCATGGACGACACGGCGGGCGCCGCCGCCGACGGCGCCCCGGCGCGGCTCGCCGCGGCGTTGCACAAGGCGGCGACGGCGGGGGCGAGCCCTATCGGCCTGTTGCGCGCCCTGCAGCGGACATTCGCGCGGCTCAAAACCGCCAATGACCTGATCGAGAGCGGCGAAAGCCCCTCAAGCGCCATGAAAAAACTTCGCCCGCCGGTGTTTTTCGCCGAGGAGCGCGCCTTTGAAAACCGCCTTTACAAATGGCGCGGCCTCAAGCTTGAACGGGCGCTCCGCATGCTGATCGATGCGGAACTCGACGCCAAATCCACCGGCGCGCCACAGCGCGAAATCGTCGAGCGCGCAGCGCTGGCGCTCGCCGTCATGGGCGCGCGCTGACGCCGGCGAGGAAAAGGAACAGACGCACATGTTCGGCCGGCCCATGCTCGCCATTGGATTGCTGCTCTGCGGCCTTGCCGTACTTGAGCTTGCGTTCGCCGCTATTGACGCGCTGATCGGCGGCGAACACTGGCAGCCCTTCCTGATCGGCGGATGCCTGACCGGCACGGTCGGCGCCGGCGCCGCGGGCGCGTTCTGGAGCGCCGCCCGCGACACGCGGTTCGACCACCGCGGCGCGTTCATCCTGACGACCCTGAGCTGGACGGCGTTTCCGCTGATGGCGTCGCTGCCGTTTCTGTTCAGCCCGCTCGACATCTCCTTCACCGATGCGGTGTTCGAAACGGTGTCCGGGGTCACCACCACCGGCTCGACGGTGCTGGTCGGACTCGACGGGTTCGATCCATTATTGCTGCTGTGGCGATCGATGCTGCAATGGATCGGCGGCGTCGGCATCATCTTGATGGCGATCATCATGATGCCGTTTCTGCGGATCGGCGGCATGCAGCTTTTCCAGCTCGAAAGTTCCGCCCAGCACCACACGCAGATGTTCGCGCGGCCGGTGCGGCTGATCCAGTCGATCGCAGGGCTCTATGCGGGGCTGACCGTGATATGCGCCTCCGCCTATTACGCCGCCGGCAAGTCGGCGTTCGACGCCGTCAATCACGCCATGACAACGCTTTCCACCGGCGGATATTCTACCCATGACGCCTCGCTCGGCTTTTTCAGCGCCGGCGCGATCCATTGGGTCGCCGTCATCTTCATGATCGCCGGCGCGTTGCCGTTCATGGCCTATCTGCGCGTCATTGAAGGGCGCCCGCGCGCCTTTATCGAGGATCCGCAGGCGCCGGTGTTCATCGCCTTGCTCGTCGCGACATGGATCGCCGCCGCGAGTTTCCTGACGTCCCCGGAAAGCGGCTTTTTCGACTCGCTGCTGCGCGTGGCGGTGAACATCACCTCGGTCGTCACCACCACCGGCTACGCATCGGAGGATTACCAGCTTTGGGGCGCCGGTTTCATCGGGCTGATCTTTGCACTCACCTTTGTCGGCGGCTGCGCCGGATCGACCAGCGGCGCGATCAAAATCTACCGCTTCCAGTTGCTGCGCATCTTCGCGGCGCAGCATCTGCGCCGGTTATATTCACCGTCCATCGTTGACGTTCGCCATTATGGCGGCGCCATTCTGAAGCCGGAAATCGCTTTCAGCGTGCTCGCTTTTTTGTCGCTGTTTATCGGCGCCTTCAGCCTCGGCGCCGTCGCGCTCGCCATGACCGGCCTCGACCTCGTCACGGCGATTTCCGCTTCCGCCACCGCCCTTTGCAATGTCGGTCCGGGCTTTGGCGATATCATCGGGCCGGCCGGCAATTTCGCAACGCTGCCCGACGCTTCGAAGTGGATCCTGGTGGCGCTGATGTTGCTCGGCCGGCTCGAATTGTTTGCGCTGCTGGTCATGTTCGACCCCTATTTCTGGCGGTAGAGCGCATTCCGAAAAGTGGGAACCGGTTTTCGGGTCAAATGCGCGAAAAAACAAAAGCTAGAACAGAGCCGCCGACGCGCATTTCACAGAACCTGCTCTAGCCGGGCGAGCGCGCTCTTGATCCCGGCGCCATATTGACCGAGTCTGTCCCGCGTCAAGACAACTCCGGGAGCGCGCACCATGTCAGCCGCCGCCGTTTTACAGCCCGACGTCGTCCGCGCCTTTTCGGTGCGGTCCGACCGGGTGTTCACGCGCGCTAATGGGCAGGTTTACGCGATTGTCGGCGTCAATCCCGACCTCGCCGTGATCTCCGATGTCTGGTTCGACAGGTTCGACCGCCAGGAAGAATTCCGCGCCGTGCTCACCCATATTCGCGACCGCTTCCAGTCAGGCGGTTATCGTTTCTGGCTCGCCGATCTGCGGTTTTTGGCGTCGGATTTTTCGCAATCCGAACCATGGCTCGTCAAAGACCTGATGCCAGCGATCTTCGCCGCCGGGCTGGAGCGCGAAGCGGTGGTCCTGCCGGACGCGGCGATCAAGGCTGAGGGCGCTGACGCCTATGCGAGCGGCGCACGGGCCTTGCTCGACATCGCCGACGGACGCGTGCGCGGCTTCACGGATATTGCACTCGCCAAACGCTGGCTGCTCGACGGCGAATTGCCGAAATAATTCGTAGGCTGATTATGTTCTCAGACCCCGGCGCCCATCAGGCGGCGGCAGAGGTCGTCGAGCTGGTCGAGGGTGAGGTACTTCACCGTGATCGCGCCGGCGCCTTTTTTCGAATGATCAATGGCGACGTCGAGGCCGAGGATGGCGGAGAGGTCGCGCTCCAACGCGCGCGTATCGGCGTCGGCTGATCCGCCGGAACTACTTGTTTTTCCTGACTTTTTCCCGCCGCCAGCGCCGCCTCCGGATGCCTTGCCGCCATCCTTTAACTCGGCCTCGGCCTTGCGGACATAATCCTCGGTCTGGCGCACCGAGAGCCCGCCCTTAAGGACGATGTCGAGCATCTGTTTCGGCGCCGAGGACCCCAAAAGCGCGCGGGCGTGGCCCATGGAAATGTGATTGGCGGAGAGCGCGTCGAGCGCCTTTTGCGGCAGGTTTAAGAGCCGCATGATGTTCGCCACATGACTGCGCGACTTGCCGACGGCTTTGGAGATCTGTTCCTGGGTTCGTCCGTAGACGTCGGAAAGCCGGGCGTAGGCGGCCGCTTCCTCGACCGGATTAAGATCGACCCGCTGGACGTTTTCGATGAGCGCGATCTCGGCGGCTTCCTCGTCGGTCAGTTCGCGGATGACCACCGGCACATTGTGAAGCTGCGCCCTTTGCGCGGCGCGCCAGCGGCGCTCGCCGGCGACAATCTCATAAAACCCGCCAGCCATCGGACGCACCAGAATCGGCTGCAACATGCCCTTGGCGGCGATGGAGTTGGCGAGTTCTTCAATCGCGTCCTTGTCGAACATCCGGCGCGGCTGATCGGCGTTGGGCTTTAGCTGTTCAATCGGCAATTCGCGTTTCGGACCTTTTTCGGCCGCCGCGGACTGCGCTGCGTCCACCTGGCGAGCGGCCTCGCGCACCGACGGCGCATCGCCCAAGAGGGCGTCGAGGCCGCGCCCCAACCCCTTGATATTGCTTTTCTTTTTTTCCGCCGCCGCCATGCTGCAAATTCCCCGTTACGCCGCTTTCGGCCGTGCGCGCTCGCGCTGGATGACTTCCGAGGCGAGCTGGATATAGGCTTGGCTGCCCGGACATTTGAGATCGTATAAGAGCGCCGGTTTGCCGTGCGACGGCGCTTCGGAGATGCGCACATTGCGCGGGATCACCGTTCTGTAGACTTTGTCTTTCAGATGCGCTCGCACATCATCCTCGACCTGATTGGTGAGATTGTTGCGCCGGTCATGCATGGTGAGGACGACGCCCTGCAGCTCGATATCCGGATTGATCCGTGAACGGACGGTCTCGATGGTGCGCAGAATTTGGCTGAGGCCTTCAAGCGCAAAGAACTCGCATTGAAGCGGAATGATCACCGCCTGCGCCGCGGCGAGCGCATTCACCGTCAAGAGGCTGAGGGAAGGGGGGCAGTCGATCAGAATATACGAAACGCCCGCGCCTTTTTCGCTCGCTGTGAACTCTTCAATGGCGTCGGCGAGGCGAAAATGCCGGCGATCGGCGTCGATCAGCTCAATTTCCGCGCCCGCAAGGTCGACGCCGGCCGGCGCCAGCAGCAATCCGGGGATGTCGCTGTCCATGACGGCCGCTTCGAGGCGATATTCGCCCGATAACACTTCATAAGTGGTGACGCCGCGGTCGGCGGCAGAGATTCCAAGTCCCGTCGAGGCGTTTCCCTGCGGATCGAGGTCAATCAGCAGGACTTTCTCGCCGACAGCGGCCAGCGCCGTCGATAAATTGATCGCCGTCGTGGTCTTGCCGACGCCGCCTTTCTGGTTGGCGATGGCGAGAATGCGGGGCGAAGAGGCGCGGCGATCAGCGGACACGGGCAAGATTTCCGATCTCTAGAATGGTCGCGTCAGGGCTCGTCCGGCTCTGATGGCGGATAACGTCCATATGCCAAGATTTAGCGGCCTCGGTCAATTCACCCGCTACATCTTGTCCCTTTAGCAGGAAATACTTTGTGTTTTTGCCCCCGATTTCAGCCCCGTAGCCGAGCAATTTATCAAGCCGGGCGAGGGCGCGGGCGGTGACGATATCGGGCGTGAACCCCAGCCCTACCGATTCGATTCGCGCCGGTATGACGGTGAGATTTTTGAGCCCCATGGCGGCGGCGGCTTCATTCAAGAACGCGCATTTCTTTTGCGTCGATTCGATCAGCGTCACCTGCGTTGCGTTTTCGGCGAGCATTGCGGCGAGAACCAGCCCCGGAAAGCCTGCGCCGGAACCAAGATCGACAATGGTTTTGCCGCCCTCGGGCAACAACGGAACCAGTTGCGCAGAATCGAGGAAGTGCCTCTGCCATCGGTCTTTTATGGTCGAACGCGCGATGAGGTTATGTCGCTCCGACCAATCGATCAGCACACGGTCGAATGCGAGAAGACGCTCGAATGTTTCACGTGGAACATTTGTTGCGGCGAGAAAATCGGATGGGGTCATACCCCCTCCGTCACGAAGAGCAACGCTCTCTTCCCCCGCTGGCGGGGGAAGTGCCCCGGAGGGGCGATGGGGGTTGAACC
>Ga0209347_1000800_pt1 | contig 67066 bp, 64 predicted proteins | sample AutmiccommuBRH23_FD_187382 | JGI IMG/M metagenome (GOLD analysis project Ga0209347, IMG submission 187382) | Deep subsurface microbial communities from Mt. Terri, Switzerland - Autotrophic microbial communities BRH/23 (SPAdes) (version 2) | ecosystem: Environmental > Aquatic > Deep subsurface >... | reverse complement strand
GCGTCCAGCGCGATATCCCGCTGCTGTTCCTCGCGGATGTGAACGGCTTCATGGTCGGCCGCGACGTCGAGCAGATGGGCATTGCCAAGGCGGGCGCCAAGATGATCACCGCCATGTCTTCGGCGCGGGTGCCGAAGTTCACCATCATCACCGGCGGCTCTTACGGGGCGGGTTACCTGGCCATGCTTGGCCGCCCGTTCCAGCCGGACGCGATGTTCGCCTGGCCCACGGGCCGGTCCGCGATCATGGGGCCGGAACAGGCCGCCAGCGTGCTAGCGCAGGTGCGCGCCCAGATCAACGAACGCGAAGGCAAGAAATGGACACCCGAGGAGGAGGAAACCTTCAAGGCACCAATCCGCAAGGAATACGAGGATTTCCAGGGGGCCTACAATTTCGCCTCCAACCTCTGGATCGACAGCGTGATCGAGCCTGCCGAGACCCGGGACGTCATGGCGCTGATGCTGGACATCGCTTCGCGCAGGCCCAAGGTCGAAACGCATTTCGGCGTGTTCAGGATGTGAGGCGCAAACCATGAAAATCAAAACGCTTCTTATCGCCAATCGCGGCGAAATCGCCTGCCGAATCGCACGCACCGCGCGGGCCAGCGGCATCACCCCTGTTGGCGTGCATTCGCAGGCCGACGCCAACGCCCTTCACGTCCGTGAGATCGGCAAATCTGTCTGCATCGGTGCCGGTCCCGCATCCGAGAGCTATCTGAAGATCGACGCAGTCATCGCCGCCGCCAGATCCGTCGGCGCCGATGCGATCCATCCCGGTTACGGCTTTCTGGCAGAGAACGCAGATTTCGCCCGCGCGGTCGAAGCCGCAGGCATGATCTTCATGGGGCCGACACCGGAAACGCTGGAACGCTTCGGCGACAAGGCCAGCGCCAAGGACGCGGCGGTTGCTGCCGGCATTCCGGTTGTCTCGGGCGCCCAGGGCGCGCGCTCCAACCCGCAGGAAATCGCACAGGAAGTGCGCAAGATGGGCCTACCGGTGCTGCTCAAGGCGGTCGGCGGCGGCGGCGGGCGCGGGCAGCGGCTCGTGACGGTTGAAGCCACGCTTGTGGAGGACATCGAGGGCGCGCTGCGCGAAGCAAAGTCCACCTTTGGCTCCGAGGGCCTTCTGCTGGAACGCTTCCTGCCCGAGGCACGCCATGTCGAGGTGCAGATCGCGGGCGACGGCAAGGGCCATGTGCTGCACCTGTTCGAGCGCGACTGCACGCTTCAGCGCCGCCACCAGAAGGTCATCGAAGAGGCCCCGGCTTGGGGCTTGCCTCGCGCGCTTCTTGACGAGATCGCGCATGACGCGGTGCGCCTGGGCGAAACGCTCAATTATCGCGGCCTGGGCACGGTCGAATTTCTGGTCGCGGGGGACGAGTATTTCTTTCTGGAGGTGAACCCGCGCATCCAGGTGGAACACCCCGTCACAGAGGCGATCACCGGGCTGGACCTGGTCGCGTTGCACCTGCGCATTGCGGAGGGTGCGGGCTTGGGGCTTGTTCAGGAGGATCTGCGGATCAACGGCCACGCCGTCGAGGCGCGGCTTTATGCCGAAGACCCGGCCATGCAATTCGCCCCCTCGACGGGCACGCTGACCACGCTCAGCCTGCCCGGCGGCCTGCGGATCGACAGCGGTGTCGAAGAAGGCGACGCGGTGACGCCCTATTACGACCCGATGATCGCTAAGCTGATCGTTCACGCGCCCGACCGGGAAACCGCCTTGGCGCGGCTGGCGACGGCGCTGGACCATATCGCGGTGGAGGGCGTGGAAACTAACCGTGCCTTTCTGACGGCGCTAGCGCGAAACCCCGAATTCGGGCAGATGCAGGTTCATACGCGCTGGATCGACGGCCAGCTTGACGCGCTGACACAGCCGCCCCCCCTTACCCGCCCCGAGCGGTGGAAGGCGGCAGCCGCGATTCTGTTCGTGGCAACGTCGCGCCGCGATGCGGACGTGGATCCCTGGAGCAACCGCGATACCTTCACCGGCTGGCGGCTTGGCCTGGGTGGAGATGCGGTTGAGGCGGGACAGCGCGTGACGCTCACCGATTCCGCCGGTGCATCGGAGGAATTGCGCGTCGGCCCTGTCAAACCGGGTGACAAATACACCGTTATTTCGGAAAACGGCGATGCTACCATGTTGACCGCGCGTGAAATCACGCCGGGTCGATGGCGCCTGAGCGAGGGCGATACCGTCCTTTTGATCGACGCGCGGCTCCACGCCGGGGTGATTGAGATGGACACGCCCGAAGGTCGGCTGATCTTTCGCCCGGCCACGCCGCTGGCCTTTGCCGGCGGCGATGCGGCAGCGGATCGCGCCGTGGTCTCGCCGCTAACCGGCATGATCGTCGAGATCAAGGTGACCGACGGTCAACCCGTCGCCGCAGGCGACGTGATCGCGGTCATGGAATCAATGAAACTTGAAATCTCGATCCGCGCTGCCGCAGCCGGTACCGCCAGCAAGATATCCGTCTCGAATGGTGACATGGTCAATCGCGGCCAGGTCATCGCCGAGATACTGCCATCCGAGGAGCAATGAGATGAGCGACTTTCCCAAATTCGTCGAATTTCGTGAGGAAGGCCCGCGCGAGGGCTTTCAGATCGAAAAGAAGATCTATCCGATCGAACAGCGGATCGAACTGATCGATATGCTCAGCGACACCGGTCTGAAGCGCATTCAGGTCGGCAGCTTTGTCAGCCCGAAATACGTGCCGCAGATGGCGGACACCGGGGAGTTGTTCCAGCGTATCAAGCGCAAGCCGGGCGTGAATTACACGTCACTATGGCTGAACGACAAAGGGTTTCGCAAGGCCCTGACGGCGCATGAGGTCGATATCGACCCGCGCCTGCTGATATATCCTTCCGAGGCGTTTGCCCAATCGAACAACAATTGTTCCTCCGCGGAAATGCGGGAAAAACAACGCGACTGGGTTCGTCTTTACAAGGAAGAGGGATATACGATCGACGCGGCCTATGTGATGACGGCCTTCGGCTGCAACCTCGAAGGCCCCATCCCGCAAGAGCGCATCTTGGACGATTTCCGCTTCGTTCTTCAGCTGTGCGAAGAAGAGGACATCCCCGTACCGATCCTTGTGATCGCCGATACAATGGGCTGGGGCAACCCCGAGGCTGTCAAACGAATGATCGGCGCGCTGCGGGAACTGGCACCCAGTGCCCGCATCGGGATGCATATTCATGACACGCGCGGGCTTGGCATCGCCAATCTCCATGCCGCCCTGTCGATGGGCGTGGACATGTTCGAAAGTTCGGTCGCCGGTCTTGGCGGCTGTCCTTTCGCGGGCCACGGCCACGCCCGCGCCGCAGGAAATGTCTGCACTGAGGATGCGGTGTTCCTGTGCCACGAGCTTGGCATCGAAACCGGCATTGATCTGGACAAGCTGATCGCAGCGGCGGTCAAGGCGGAAGAGATCATCGGCGTGCCTCTCATGGGCCGGGTCATGCATACCGGCGGGCTCGACAAGTACCGCAAGGCAAACTGAGGAGGGATGAAGATGGCGAAGGCGCTTGACGGAAAAGTGGTTCTGGTCACCGGCGCGGGTGGCGGTATCGGCCGCGATATCGCGCTGATGGCGGCGTCCGAAGGGGCGGCGGTGGTAGTCAATGATCTGGGGGCGTCCCTGAAAGGCACCGGCCAGACCGAAAGCGCCGCTCAGGCCGTCGTCGCAGAGATCAAAGCCGCCGGAGGTGATGCGATCGCCGATGGCGGTTCGGTCACCGACCCCGAGGCCGCGCGTGCGATGATCGAGGCCGGTGTCAAGGAATTCGGTCGCATTGACGCGGTGGTCAACAACGCAGGCATCCTGCGCGACGGGTTTTTCCACAAGATGACATACGAGGATTTCGATGCGGTGGTGAAGGTCCATCTTTATGGTGCCTTCAATACCAGCCGCGCTGCCGCCGATTATTTCCGCGAACAGGAAGGCGGCGCTCTGGTTCACATGACCTCGACCTCGGGTCTGATCGGCAATCTGGCGCAGGCCAATTATGCGTCTGCCAAATTGGGCATCGCCGCCTTGTCGAAATCGATTGCGCTCGACCTGAAGCGGTGGAACGTGCGGTCGAACTGCATCGCGCCCTTCGCCTGGAGCCGGATGATCTCGTCTATCAAGACAGACACCCCGGAACAGGTGGCGCGGGTCGAGAAGATCAAGCAGATGACCCCTGCAAAAGTTGCGCCGATGGCCTGTTTCCTGATGAGCGACCGCGCGGCTGACGTGTCCGGACAAGTCTTTGCGGTTCGCAAGAACGAGATCTTCCTGTTCAACCAGCCCCGCCCGGTGCGGTCGGTTCATTCCGGCGAGGGCTGGACAGCGGATGAAATCGCCGAGCGCGCCATGCCCACGCTCAGATCGCAGTTCACACCGCTCGAAGTGTCGGCGGACGTCTTTTCGTGGGATCCGGTCTGATGGGAAAACGCAAGGAAAAGATTAGCTCGAACATCGCCTGGAGCACGCCGGACAAGATCTGCGTGCGGGGCCTTGATCTGCCGAACGAGATTCTGGGCCACATGAACCTAGGCGATCTCGCCTTTCTGCAACTGACGGGCCGCAAGGCCACGCCAGAGGAAAGCCGGGTCTTCAACGCCATCATCATCACCCTGGTGGAGCATGGCATCACGCCCTCGGCGCTGGCCGCGCGCATGACTTATATGGGCGCACCGGAATCGCTTCAGGCGGCGGTGGCGGCGGGACTGTGCGGGCTGGGCACGGTTTTTGTCGGCTCGATGGAGGGCGCCTCAAAAATGCTCTACGAGGCGCTGCCGCAGGACAGGCGCGGCATCGGCGCCGATCTGGATGCCATAGCGCTGGAAACGGTTGAGAAGTTCCACGCCCGCAAGGCCATCGTGCCGGGGCTGGGCCACCCGGTTCACAAGCCGGTCGATCCGCGCACACCGCGCCTGTTCCAGATCGCAGCCGAGAACGGCAAATCCGGTCAATACATCGAGTTGATCCAGAAAATTCAGGGCGTGGCCGAGGCGAGATCGGGCAAGATGCTGCCGATCAACGCTACCGGTGCCATCGGCGCGATCTGCTGCGAATTCGGCTTTCCGTGGAAGATCGTGCGCGGCTTTGGGGTGATGGCGCGGGCCATCGGGCTGGTCGGCCATATCCTTGAGGAAAGCGAAAACCCAATTTCCTATGAGCTGTGGCAGCGTGCCGAGCAGGAAATCCTTGAAACCTCGGGACCGGGAGCGAAATAAACGATGCAGACATCAGCCCCCGACACCCATGGCGACCTGCGCGATGCCCTGCGCGCGCTTTGTGCACAGTTCCCGCCGCAATATCATCGAAAGTTCGGCGAGAACGAAACCTACCCCGAGGAATTTGTCGATGCGCTGACCCGCGAGGGCTGGCTCGCCGCGATGATCCCCGAGGAATACGGCGGATCGGGCCTGGGTCTGACCGAAGCCTCGATCATCATGGAAGAGGTGAACCGCTGCGGTGGCAACGCGGGCCACTGCCATGGGCAGATGTATAACATGGGCACGCTTCTGCGGCACGGCTCGGACGAGCAGAAGCAGAAATACCTACCCGCCATCGCCAGCGGCGCGCTGCGCCTGCAGTCCATGGCCGTGACCGAGCCGACGACCGGGACCGACACCACCAAGCTCAAGACTACAGCGGTCAGGAAGGGCGACCGCTATGTGATCAACGGCCAGAAGGTCTGGATCAGCCGCATTCAACATTCGGACCTGATGATCCTGCTGGCCCGCACCACACCGTTGAAAGATGTCAAGAAGAAGTCCCAGGGCCTGTCGATCTTCATGGTTGATCTGAAAGAGGCCATCGGCAATGGCATCGAGGTGCGCCCCATCGCCAACATGCCGGGCCACGAAACCAATGAAGTGTTCTTCGACAACCTGGAGATTCCCGCCGAGAACCTGATCGGAACCGAAGGCCGCGGATTTTACCACATTCTTGACGGGCTCAACGCCGAGCGCACGCTGATCGCCGGGGAATGTATCGGGGACGGATACTGGTTTGTGGACAAGGCCCGCGCCTATGCCGGCGAGCGTATTGTCTTCGATCGCCCGATCGGTCAGAATCAGGGCGTGCAGTTTCCTATCGCCAAGGCCTATGTGAACGTCGAGGCCGCCAACCTGATGCGCTTCGAGGCCGCAAGACGCTTTGACGCCGGGCAGGATTGCGGGGCACAGGCGAACATGGCAAAACTACTGGCCGCCGATGCCAGCTGGGAAGCGGCCAATGCCTGCATCCAGACTCATGGCGGCTTCGGCTTTGCGCGCGAATACGATGTCGAGCGCAAGTTCCGCGAGGCCCGACTGTATCAGGTGGCCCCGATCTCGACCAACCTCATCCTGTCCTATGTCGGCGAGCATATCCTGGGTATGCCGCGGTCGTTCTGAGGCCAGGGACCATGAATGAGATCGACCTTGACGCGCTGGCACCCTGGCTAGGACGCACTGAAACCAAAGAAGACGTCCTGACGCACGGTCTGATCGACAAATTCCGTGCCACGTTCGGTCCGCATCTTTGGGGCGGAGCAGGTGATGTCCCGCTGGGGGTTCATTGGTGTATTGCCCTTGATACCGTGCCAGCTGCCGCCCTGTCAGACGATGGCCATGCCGCAAGGGGTGGATTTCTGCCCCCTGTCCCGCTGCCCGCCCGCATGTGGGCCGGCGGCGATGTTACACATTTCGCGCCGCTGACGATCGGCGAAGCCGTCACCCGCCGCTCGGTGATCGGGGATATAACAGCCAAGCAGGGCCGCAGCGGAACGTTGGTCTTTGTGACCGTAGAACACGAGTATTCGAGCGGCGGCCGGCTTTGTATTCGGGAGAAGCAATCGATTGTCTATCGTGAGATTTCTGTGCCCCGCCCGGTCAAGAACGCACCTGACGCGGTTGACCCCACCACGCTCAGATCGAGCCTTGCACCGGATCCGGTGCTGCTGTTTCGCTATTCGGCGCTGACGTTCAATGCCCATCGCATCCACTATGACCACGTCTACGCCACCGAAACCGAAGCCTATGCCGGGCTTGTTGTGCATGGCCCATTGCAGGCGACGCTTCTTCTGAATCTGGCGGCGGAAGCCTTGAAGTCGTCGCCCCACCGGTTTTCTTTCCGGGGACTGGCACCGCTGACCCTGCCCTGCGAATTGCAGTTGCATAGTGAAGGGGCCGAAAACTCCGGAACCGTCTGGTGCCAGGATCAAACCGGTCTTCGAAGCTTTACCGCAGAATACGCGACTGTCTGAGCGGTTCTGCTTGGCGGCGGATTCAATTGTTGATTTAACTTTCTAACATATGTTAGGTATCAGAAAGCGGCTTGGCACCTCCGGCAAGCAGCCCTCTGAAATAAGAGGTGGGAGGAGAAAAATGCGAGGAAACCTCGTCACTTGCGGATCACCGTTCGGTCAGGTTATGTGCCGTTCCATGGGCTGTCGGCAAAAGGCACGGGCTGAGTCATGACCACGAATGGGGGGATCGTCACATCGCCGCTTGCTGTGCGCAGTGCAACTTTGAAATTTGGCGGTGTGACGGCGCTCGACGATGTGAGCATTACCGTGAACGACGATGAATTGCTTGCGATCATCGGTCCGAACGGTGCCGGAAAAACATCACTTCTGAACGTTACTGCGGGTTTCTATCGTCCGCAGAAGGGCCGTGTCGAGTTGTCCGGGCAGGACGTTACCGGCCTGCGTGTTGACCAGATCGCCCGGCGCGGACTGGCGCGTACGTTTCAGGGCACCCATCTCTTTGCCGGGCAGACCGTGGTGGAAAACATCATGATCGGTCGTCACATGCTGATGAAATCGAATGTGATCCAGGCCTTTTTCCAGTTTGGGCTCGTGATGCGGGAGGAATCAGAGCATCGCGAAGCCGCCGAAGAGATTATTGACTTTCTGGAGATCGAAGCAATCCGCAACCGGCCAGTGGGCACATTGGGCTACGGGCTGCGCAAACGTGTCGATCTGGGCCGCGCATTGGCGCAGGAACCATCCATCCTGCTGATGGATGAACCGATGGCTGGCATGAACTCGGAAGAGAAAGAAGACCTCGCGCGCTTCATTCTCGATGTGCGCGAGGCGCGCAAGATTCCAGTGGTTCTGGTCGAGCACGACATGGGCGTTGTTATGGACCTTGCTGACCGGATCGTGGTGCTGGACTTCGGGCGGGTCATCGCCGAAGGCACGCCCGAAGAAATCCAGAAGAACCCGGCTGTGATCAAGGCATATCTGGGTTAGCGGGATGACAAAACAACGAACAGCAATGGTCTTTTCAGACCCGGCAGTGACACACAGCGAAACCCTGCCGCAGGTTTTGCTCGCGCGTGCAACGTCCATGCCGAACAACCTCGCCGAACGCCACAAGCGCCTGGGCATCTGGCGGGAATTCACCTGGGCCGATGTGATTGACAGAGTTCGTGCCCTGGCTCTCGGGTTGGAGAACCTGGGCCTGTCGGCGGGCGAATCCGTCATGTTGATCGGGGAAAACGAACCCGAACATTTCTGGGCTGAATACGCCGTTCAGTCATTGGGCGGCAAAGTCCTGTCCGTCTATCCGGATCAGAACGCCGAAGAGATCCTGTATCTGGCCGAAGACTCGCAAACGCGGATTTTTCTGGCGCAGGATCAGGAGCAGGTCGATAAATGCATCGAGATCGCGGGCAAGTACTCGGGTGCCTTGGCGATCGTTTACTGGGATGATTCTGGTCTTTGGAGCTATGATCATCCCCTTTTGCATTCATTTGAAAGCCTTAGCGCGGCAGGACGTCAGATTCACGCCAAGGAGCCTGCCAGATTTGAAGAACACGTCAAACGCGGACGGGCGGACGATACCGCCTTGCTGTCCTATACCTCCGGGACCACGGGAAAACCGAAGGGCGTTGTCATCAGCTATCGTTACCTGTTCGACAACTGCTCACGTGTGATGGGGGCAATCGAAATCGCGCCAGGCACCGAATACTTGACGTACATTTCGCCTGCCTGGGTCACGGAACAGATTTTCGGCCTGTCGATCGGTTTGATCGCGCCCATGGTCGTCAATTTTCCCGAAGGCCCCGAAGATGTGCTGACCAACATCCGCGAACTGGCGGTTGACGCGCTGGTGTTCAGTCCGCGCCAGTGGGAAAACCTTGCGTCGATCGTGCAGGCCCGGATGTTGGGCGCGGGCAAGTTCCGCAACTTGATGTACAATTGGGGTATGAAAATCGGCCGTGACGTTTATGTCGAACGCTTGGAAGGGCGCAGTCCCAGCCTCGCCTCGCGCCTGCGACTTCCCTTTGCCGAGGCGCTGGTGCTGCATCACCTGCGCGACAATTTGGGCCTTGGCAAGGCAAAAAATGCGATGAGCGGCGGTGCTCTGATGGCCCCCGAAGTCTTTCGCATGTTCCACGCCATGGGGGTCAAGCTGCGCAACGTCTATGGCGCGACCGAAATCGGCCTTCTGACCGCGCATGTCAGCGAAAGTTATCAGCTGGAAACAAGCGGCAGCTGGATGCAAAGCAATACCGCTTATGGCGATCCGTTGGAATACCGCATAACGCCGCAAAGCGAGTTGCAGGTCCGCGGCGGCTCGGGCTTTGGCGGATATTATGGCAAACCGGACGAGACCGCCGAGGTGCTGACCGAAGACGGTTGGTATGCCACCGGCGATGCGGTTTCGATGACCGATGACGGAGAGCTGGTATTCTACGACCGCGTCAAGGACATGCGCCGCCTAGCGAACGGCCACAGTTATCCGCCGCAGTTTATCGAAACACGGCTGCGCTACAGCCCCTACATCAAGGATCTTATGACGCTGGGCGACGAAACCCGGGATTTTGTCGGAGCGCTGATCAATATCGACATGGAGGTCCTCAGCCGCTGGGCCGAAGAGAACAATATCAGCTTCTCGACCTATACCGACCTGTCGCAAAAAGCCGAGGTTCTGGACCTTATCAAAGGCGAGGTTTCGCGCATCAACGCCTTGCTGCCCGAAGGTTCTCGGGTCGTGCGGTTCGCGAATTTCCCCAAGGAACTGGACCCGGACGAAGGCGAGCTGACCCGCAGCCGGAAACTCCGGCGCGCATTCCTGGAAGATCGGTATGCCACGCTCGTCGAGGCTATTTACAGCGGTGCCGACAAGATCGACCTTGAGATTGCCGTTACTTATCAGGATGGCCGCCAGGGCGTGCTCAGGGCCGAGGTGCGTGTATCGGATGTCGAGAGCGGATCGAAGGCTGCCGGGCGGCGGTCGCAAATTTAAGGGAGGTCGGCAAAAATGGTCTATTTCATCAATGACATCATCACCGGGGCCTTGATCGGCCTGCTTTACGCGCTGGTGGCCATGGGGTTCGTCGTGATCTACCGCGCTAGCAAGGTGTTCAATTTCGCGCAGGGCGAACTGGTGATCATCGGCGGTTTCATCGTCTGGTTCACAACCATGCAGCTCGGCCTGAGCCTGTGGCTGTCGATCCCGCTATCCTTGGTTCTTGCGGGTCTTGTCGGCTATCTGATCGAACGGATTTTCCTCACCAAGCTGATCGGTGAATCGGTGTTCTCGATGGTGATGGTGACTGTCGGCCTGCTGATCCTGCTGCGTGGCGTCGTCCTGCTGCTGTTTGGGGCTTCCGTCCGGCCATTCCCGATCATCTTTCCGCTGAAGCCGCTCTTACTCGGCGATATGCTGATTCCGATGAACTTGCTTATCGGGGGGATCATCACCATCGTTGCCGCCGTTGGCCTGTCCTGGTTCTTCAACTGGACCCGTTCAGGCCTGCGGATGACGGCAGTGGCCGAAGATCACGTCGTCGCTGCTTCGATGGGGATTTCGGTGAAAGGCTCTATTGCCTTTGCCTGGATTCTCGGCGCAATCCTGTCCACGATAGGAGCGATGATCTTCCTCAGCGGCAAGTCGCTGACCTTTCTGGCCTCGGATATCGGTTTTGCGGCACTGCCGGTTGCATTGTTCGCCGGGTTGGAGTCGATCGGCGGACTTGTCCTGGCGGGAATCATCATCGGTGTAATCCAGAGCCTGACCACCAACTACCTCGATCCGATCATCGGCGGCTCGCTCGGCAGTGTCGTGCCCTATATCATCATGCTTGCCATTCTGCTGATCCGGCCCACGGGTCTGTTCGGCTGGCGCACAATCGAGCGGGTTTAATTCATGGATCCTTCCGGCATTTTTCCCACAAGCTATCGCGCCGACAGACGTCTCGTGCGCACGCGCTGGCAGGCGGTTTGCCTGGCGCTGTTCCTCGTGGTTATGCTGGCGATGCCCTATCTTGTGAGCGGGCGTATCATCGCCGTGCTGAACATGATGCTGATCAGCGCCGTGATCGCCGTCGGACTCCAGATTTGCACCGGCTATGCGGGCCAGATCAATCTGGGCCAGGCCGCATTCATGGGGGTGGGCGCCTATACCGCTTCGATACTGGCCTCCAAGACCGGTCTCACGTTCCTGTTGACCATACCGTTGGCCGGGTTCGCGGCTGCGCTGTTCGGCTTTCTCTTCGGTTTGACGGCGACTCGGATCAAGGGGTTCTATCTGGCGCTGACGACTCTCGCGGCACAGTTCATCTTTCATTTTGCAGTCCTGAACCTGCCATCCTCCTGGCTAGGTGGCTCAAATGGAGTCACCGTGCCGGCAGCAGAGATATTCGGGCTGCGCTTCGTCACCGAGACCCAGCAATTCTACATGAACCTTGCGGTTGCCGCGATCATGATCGCAGGCGCGTTCGGGATCATCCGGTCGCGCTTCGGTCGCGCCTTCATCGCGGTCAGGGACGATGACGTGGCCGCAGGCATCATGGGGATCAATGTAGCGGCTACCAAGGCGAATGCCTTTCTGATCGGCGCCTTCTATGCTGGCGTCGGCGGGGCACTCTGGGCCTACATGATCCGCTTTGTCGGGGTCGATCAATTCACCCTGTTCCATTCCATCTTTTTCGTGGCGATGATCATCGTCGGTGGAATGGGGTCGATCGTCGGGGCGCTGGTCGGTGTCTTCGTCATTCGCACCATCCAGGAAGTTATTGCCACAGTCGGCCCGAATATCGCCGATTCCGTCTCGTTTCTGGGAGGCGATATCGTGTTCGCGGGCATGAACGTCATTCTTGGTGGCGTGATTGCCTTGTTCATGATCCTTGAACCCAAGGGGGTGATGCACCGCTGGAATATCCTGAAATCGTCTTATCGTATCTGGCCGTTCCCCTATTGATTTCGGGGCGGTCTATAACCTGGGAGGAGAATGAAAATGACATACCTCAGCAAATCGGGCCTTGGGGGGCTGCTGGCCGCCGGAACGCTGGCGCTCGCCACGGCGCTACCAATGAAGGCACAGGCGGAGACCACATATAACCTTGCGCTTCTGTCGGACTTTTCTGGCCCCTATGCCGACATCATGCCGATCTTGGCCTCAAGCCGGGAGGTCGTTTTCGACTGGTGGAACGCGACCAGCGGCAAGGAACTCGGCGTCAAGCTGAACTACAAGAACTACGAGACCCGATATGATGCCGCACAGGTCGCCAGCCTGTGGCCCGGAATCAAGTCGGAGCTGGCGCCGATCGCCGTGGTCGGCCTTGGCGGGCCGGACGTGGCGGCCCTGTCCGAACGCTTACCCGAAGACAAGATCCCGATGTTCATGGCCACGGCCGCCTATGGCTTTGCCTGGCAGCCCGATTCCTGGATATTTAATCCGCGCCCGACCTATTCGCATGAAGCCGCAGGCTTTCTGGCTTGGATGCGCGAACAGCGTGGCGGCGACGAACCCATAAAATTCGCGGTCCTGTCCTCCGAGGCATCCCCTGCCTATGTCGATATGGGAAAGGGGCTCGAAGTCTATGCCGAAGAGCATCCCGAGGCCGCCGATTTGGTTGAGGTCATCTATACCGACGTGCAGCCGACCGACCTGACCGCGCAAATGCGTCGCGTCGCGCGGTCGGGGGCCGAAGCGGTGATCATCCAGACCAACACCTCGATCGTGGTCGCCGCGAAACGCGGGTTGCAGGCCAACGGGGCCGACATCCCGATCATGATGAGCTCGCATAACGGGCTGCCTGCCTCGGGCAAAGCGCTTGGCGGGCTGGCGCAGCTTGAAGGCGACTTTGAGGCCTACGGCATGGTGATCGCGGCCGATGAGGACACAGAAGCGCGGCAGTTCTACCAGACCCTAGTTTCGGATTACGGGCTCAAGGCGCCCTGGAATGTCGTGACGGCCATGGGGATTTCCCAGGCCCTCTATACCGTGGCCGTGATCGAGCACGCGATCGAGGAGAACGGTGCCGAAGGTCTGACGGGCGAGCTGGTGCGCGAGGCGCTCTTTGCCAAGCCGATCACCTCGGAGGAAACCCATGGCTTCCTTCCGAGTCTCACTTTCACCCCAGAAGCCCCCTTTCCTCTGAAAGGACTCAAGGTGAACGTGGGCACGGTTAAGGACGGGAAGATCACCATCGCGGCGACCGGCGTCGATGTTCCCGATTTGAGCAAGTGGTGAACAAAACCCGGGCACCGCGATCGTGGTGCCCGACCCTTTCTCTGGATCCGGACCCGAAGTTATGCTCGAACTCAATAACGTGGAAGTGACCTATTCCGACGTCATTCTGGCGCTCAAAGGGATCTCAATGACCGTGCGCGAGGGTCAGTGTGTTGCGCTTCTCGGTGGAAACGGGGCAGGGAAAAGCACGACGCTCAAGGCGATTTCCGGAACTCTGAAATCCGAAGACGGAACCGTGTCCGCCGGTTCGATCGTCCTGAACGGCACGCCGATTCAGAACATGGAAGCGTCGAACGTGGTAAAGAATGGCCTTATCCATGTGATGGAGGGCCGACGCGTGCTGCGTCACCTGACATCGGAACAGAACCTGATTGTCGGCGGGCATATGGTGACCAATTCCACCGAACTGAAAAACCGTCTGGCTCATGTCTACAGCCTGATGCCGCGTCTTGCGGACCTGCGCAACCGCACCTCGGGGTTCATGTCCGGCGGTGAGCAGCAACTGCTTTTGATCGGCCGGGCCATGATGGCGAGGCCCAAGATCATCGCCATCGACGAGCCGTCGCTGGGTCTGGCGCCGATGATGGTCCGTGACGTCTACGAAGTTCTCAAACAGCTCAAGCGCGAAGGCACGACCTTCTTTCTTGTTGAACAAAACAGCGCCGCCGCCCTGTCGATCGCCGATTACGCCTATGTGATGGAAAACGGGCGCATCGTCTTGGATGGCCCCGCCCACAAGCTCGCCGGCAACGAAGACATCAGAGAATTCTATCTTGGTGTCACCGCCTCCGGTGAACGCAAGAGCTATCGCGAAATCAAGCATTATCGGCGCCGCAAGAGATGGCTCGGATAGGAGGGGAAATACAATGACTGAATTGCTGGACATCAAGGGTCATACCGCACTTGTAACCGGGGCCGGACAAGGCGTGGGTCGTCAGGTCGCGCTTTATCTCGCCGAACATGGCGCGGGTGCCGTTGTGGTCAACGATTTCCACGCCGCGCGGGCCGAAAGCGTCGCGGCGGAAGTGGAAGCGGCTGGTGCAAAGGCGCTACCGATGGCCTTTGACGTGTCGGATTTCGATGCTGTGGGCGCGGCCTTTTCCGAGGCGCAGCGCGTCTTTGGTAGCGTGGAAATTCTGGTCAATAATGCTGGTAATGCCGGGCCGACGTCACGGCTCGACGATCTTGTACCGTTCTGGGAATCAAACCCCGCCGAATGGCGGCGCTGGATGGCCACCAATTTCGATGGCGTGCTGAACTGCACCCGCCACGCCATGCCGATGATGGTCAAGGGTGGCTACGGACGCATCGTGACGGTCATTTCCGACGCAGGCCGGGTGGGCGAGCCGCACCTGGCGGTCTATTCCGGTGCCAAGGCCGGGGCGGCGGGCTTCATGCGCGCCATTGCAAAGGCCGGTGGCCGGTTCGGAGTTACCGCAAACTGCGTCGCCCTAGGCGGCACCAGAACCCCGGCGGTCGCCGATCTGATCCCGGATGCGGAGACCGAAAAGCGGGCGCTTTCGCAATATGTAGTCCGGCGGCTGGGTGAGCCGGAAGACGCGGCAGGCATGATCCTGTTTCTTTGCTCGGATGCAGCAAGCTGGATCACCGGCCAGACCTATCCGGTGAATGGCGGTTATTCATTTGCTTGCTAGAGCCGAATATGGGCAGTCGCAATCAATTGGGGCCGCCCTCGAACAAGCGTTTATTATCGGCGCCGATCTCCGGCGGCAGCCCCGAAATCTCGGTTTCGAAACCGTCGAATTTCAGGGGTTGGACCAGAAAAGTCTCTGTCTTGCCGCCATCGTGCGCGATGGTGCGCAGCAACCGGCGGGCGCGCACATGCGGATCGTTCATGGCCTCGGCCAGCGAATTGACAGGGCCCCAGGGTACGCCGGCCTTGTCAAAGAGACCGCCCCAGTCCGCGCGCGTCTTGCCGACAAGAACCGCTGCAATCTCCTCCCGCAACTCGTCCTTGCGCGTGACACGGTCGCGGCTTTTCATCCCGGCGAGGTCCGGTTTGTCGATCGCCTCGCAGAACGGATGCCAGAACCAGTCCTCATGCGCGATGGACAGCGTCAGCAGTTTGCCGTCCTTGCAGGTGAACACGCCATAGCCCGGCTCAGAGATGAACTCGCCCAGCGGCGTGCCATTGGCCGCGGGCACAAGGAAGGCCGTGAGCATCGAGACCACCGCATCCGACATCGAGACATCGACGTAACGGCCCTGCCCCGTCCGCTGGCTGGATACCACAGCCGAGAGGATCGCGATCGCCGCGAACAGCGCGGCGCCGATATCCGCAAGCGGCAGGGTCGGCACCGGCCCCGGTTGCCCGGCCTCGGCCTGATCGGCCAGAAGACCACCGACGCCTTCATAGCTGAGGTCATGCCCCGCCCTGTCGCGATAGGGGCCGTCTTGCCCGTATCCCGAGATCGACACATAGACCAGCCGCGGATTGATCTTGCGCATGTCCTCGAACCCGGCGCCAAGTGCTGCCAGCTTGCCGGGGCGAAAGCCTTCGACGATGACATCGGATTTGCTGACCATCTCACGAAACCGCGCGATCCCCTCGGCGGATTTCAGATCGAGCGCCACGCTGCGCTTGCCCCGGTTGAGCGCCCGAAAAAGCGGCGGAAACTGCCGCGCGGGATCGCCGACGCCGGGCCGTTCGACCATGATCACCTCGGCACCCATATCCGACAGAAGCATCGTCGCGTAGGGTCCGGGGAATTGTTCCGCGAGGCTGAGGATTTTCAATCCGGCCAGTGGTGCAGTGCTCATATCAGGCTCCAGGTCTTGTTTCTTCCGCGCGCGTATCCAGCTCAGTGCAACGCAATCCGCGCTAAAAGGCAAGCCCAATTCAGCAAATGTTGTTTTTATTCCGAGGGTTACAATGACTGAAACACCCAGCACCCTTACCGTCGAACGTGTGGCCAGAACCGAATGGATTGCCTTCCAGCGCACCGAGCAGTTGAACGCCATGTCGATGCAGATGCTGCGCGATATGACAAATGCGCTTGAAGCCGCGATTGCCGACGACGCCGTTCGCGCCATTGTCCTGACCGGCTCGGGCCGTGCGTTCTGCGCGGGGGCCGATCTCAAGGAAGTGGCCAGCGCAAGTCACGAACCCGGAGAGCCCGACCTGCTCGACCTGGTCGAGCACACGTTCGGGCTGATACGCCATGGCCCCAAGCCTGTGATCGCCGCCGTCAACGGGCTGGCCATGGCGGGCGGGCTGGAAATGGTGATGTCCTGCGATCTGGTCTTTGCCGCCGAAAGCGCGCAGATGGGCGATGCCCATTCCAATTTCGGTGTCTTTCCCGGTGCGGGCGGCGCGGCGATCCTGCCGCGCCGGGTCGGACTGAACCGCGCGAAGTACCTGCTCTTCTCGGGCGAAAATGTCTCGGCGCGGGAGATGATGGAGTGGGGATTGGTCAACAAGGTGGTTGCGGACGCCCAGCTTCGCGAGACGGTGCAGGCCTTTGCCGACAAGCTGTCCGACAAGAGCCCGGCCGTGCTGCGCCGCATGAAGTCGGTCGCCAACCGGTCGCTGAACGTAGACGAGCCTGCCGCGCTCGCCGAAGAGATGCTAAATCTGCGCGCTCATATGCGATCCTGGGACATGCACGAAGGGCTGGCGGCGTTCAATGAGAAGCGCAAGCCTCGGTTTCGCGGATACTGATACAGGAGGACGAATGATGCAGGACATATATGTCATCGGCGTCGGCATGACGCCGTTCGGAAAGTTTCGGGACAAGTCCATCAAGGACATGACCCGCGAGGCCGTCACCGGCGCTCTTGCCGATGCCGGACTCTCGGCAAAGCGCATCGAAGGCGCGTTTTTCTCGAACGCCGTGCAGGGCCACATGGAGGGCCAACACATGATCCGCGGAGAGATAGCGCTGCGCGAGATCGGCATTCAGGGCGTTCCAGTGGTGAATGTCGAGAACGCCTGCGCCAGCGGCGCGACTGGTTTCAAGCTGGCGGTCGATTTTCTCAAGGCCGGCAACGGCGATTGCTGCCTCGCCGTGGGTGCGGAAAAGATGTATTCCGATGATCGCGCGCTGATGTTCTCGGCCTTCGACAGCGGCTGGGACGTGAGCAATGGCGAAGCGGTCGTGCAGCGCCTGGCCGATCTGGGTGCCGGGGTGGAGGAACCCGAAGGCTCGAAATCGTCCAAGCCATATAGCGTGTTCATGGATGTCTATGCCGGCTTCGCGCGGCTGCACATGAAAACCTTTGGCACGACACAGGAACACTTCGCGGCCGTGTCCGCCAAGAACCACGGGCACTCGGTACATAATCCGCTGGCCCAATATCGCGACAGCATGAGCATTGATCAGGTGCTCGCCGCGCCGCCCATCACCTACCCGCTGACCCTTCCCATGTGCGCCCCGATTTCCGACGGAGCGGCGGCGGCGGTGCTTTGTACGGGCGAGGGCCTCAAACGGCTGGGCATCGACCGGACCCGCGCGATCAGGGTCAAGGCAGCGGTCCTGCGCTCGGGCACCGACCGCGCGCCCGAGGATCACGAAAACCACCTGACCCGCCTTGCCGCCCTGCAAGCCTATGAACAAGCCGGGCTTGGCCCCGATGACATGTCCCTCGCCGAAGTGCACGACGCAACCGCCGTGGGCGAGGTCATCCAGATAGAGAACCTGGGCTTTGTCCCGTTCGGCGAAGGTGGCCCGGCCAGCCTCCGCGGCGAGACAACGATCGGCGGGCGCATCCCGGTGAACACCTCGGGCGGGCTGGAATCCAAGGGCCACCCGGTGGGTGCCACCGGGATTGGCCAGATATTCGAACTGGTCACGCAACTACGCGGCGAGGCTGGCGCACGCCAGGTTGACGGCGCACAGAACGCCATCGCCGAAAATGGCGGCGGCTTGCACGGCGTCGAGGAAGCCGCCGCCTGCGTCACCATTCTGGGCCGCTGAAACAAGGAAAAGAAAATGGAAAATGTGATTGCTGCCGCACAGGCGATTTATACCGACGACCAGCGCATGTTGCTGGAAAACTTCCGCAAGATGGCCAATGCGGAATTCGCTCCGCTAGTGGAAAAATACGAAGATCTGGGCCATCCTCCGGATGCGGAAACCCTCAAGGGCTTGTTCACCAAGGTCGAGGAATTCGGGCTCATCAGCGGCTTGCTTCCCGAAGAGGACGGTGGCGCGGGGATCGACCGCTTGACCTATGGTATCCTCTACGAGGAACTGGCGCGGGTTTGGGCCGATCTGGCGATCGCCGTTCTGATTCAGGGTCATGCCGCATTCGCGCTCAACCTGATGGGCGACGCGGCGCAGAAAGAGGCTTATCTCAAACCGCTCCTGCGCAGTGAGCGCATTTGCGCCACTTGCATTTCCGAACCCTCCGTCGGCTCGAACGTGCGTGAGGTCAAGACCCGCGCGGAGCGCCACGGCGACAGGATTTTTGTCAGCGGACAGAAGCTGTGGATTTCCAACGGTGCGCAATCGGATTTCGCCATCGTTGTCTGCAATTTGGACGGTGGCATTTCGATGGTTATCGTGGATCGCGACAAGGGCGGTTATGAAAGCCGCGAGCTGCGCAAGATGGGGCTTGTCGGCGCCTCGACCTGCGAATTGTTCTTTGACCGTGCGGAAACCAGCGCCGAACATGTTCTGGGAAATGCAGGCGGGGGCCTGTTCCAGACATTGAAGCTTTTTGAGAGCGCGCGGGTCTTTGTGGGGCTGACAAGCGTCGGTATTGCACAAGCGGCGCTGGAGTGCGCAGTCTCTTATTCGAAAGAGCGCGAGCAGCACGGCAAGCCGATCGGCGGGCACCAGTTGATCCAGGGCTACCTAGCCGACATGGCCACGCATCTGGATGCTGCGCGCCTGTTGTGCCAGCGTGGGCTGCAACTTCTGGAACTGGGCGTGCGCTGCGACACGCAGACCTCGATGGCGAAATGGTATGCGACTGAAATGGCAGTCGAAATCGCCGGCAAGGCCGTGCAGATTCACGGCGGCAATGGTATCACCAAAGAGTTTCCCGTCGAACGGCACTTCCGCAATGCCAAGGTCATGCCGATCCCGGACGGCACCACCGAAATCCAGAAGCTGGTCATCGGGCGCAACCTGACCGGGTTGAACGCGTTCTGAAATGCGCCCGGGCCGGTACGGCACACGCGGTGCAGCCACGGCGTGATCGTTCCGGCCCAATGGCGTTAAGCAGGTCGATCCAAACCTTGCCTCGACCCGAGCGGAGGGGCCAAGAGGAAGCGAATTTGTCGAATAAGCTACGGCCAGCATCGCGGACCAACTCTGCAAGCACCGTCAGGGCATCCTGATCATCGATACCGCGACAGTCGGCAGATGCTACCCGGTCAAACATCCAGACTGGACTTCCAGAGACCGGTCCGCCCGGCCGCCAGTGAGATTGCATCGAAACATCGCCACACCAGGTTTGTCGATCACTTTATGGAGATAAACCGACCGGCCAAACCATGGACGTCATCGATAGAAGAACCTCGCGCCAATCGATAACGTGGGTGTTCTGGTGTTCAGTTGTACAACGAGGAAGCCGCATTCGGGCCTCGGCTACCAGACGCCCAAGGCGTTCGCCGAGGACTTGGGCATCGCAACCGAAAGCTGCGCTGCACCATTCTAAAGTTCCGCGCATCTGTCAGTAGCTCCAGCAGCGCCAGTCGGCGTATCACTAACCGGGCTCAAATCGCGGCTGGATGAAAGTTCTGTGGCAGGTCACCTACTGCCGTGGAGCTTAAAGCCATCAAGCTGAACGGCCAGTGCTCTTCTGTGAACGCTTATCAACAAAGGAGATGAGCTATGGAACATGGAAAAACGGGCGAACTCCGTACGCGTGGCGGACTCGACGACCGTCATGAACCGCCAGTGTCGGCCGACGAACCCGTTCTCGCCGGAGATCCCGCGGAGGACGGGCATGTCCGGTACGGTGCGTCCTGCGGCGCGATATGCACTCACCACCTCATGCGCGGGCGTCAGTGGCCGCATCGTCTGTCGGGCCGCCTATTTCGTCGCAGATGAAGGAGGCGGCATTCGGCATGGTGCCCAAGCAGTGCCCCCCCGCACCCATAAGACCTGCCGCCACTGCACCCCGAAGTTATTCAGCACACCGAGAATGGTCATCCGCGAGGCGATGGCAAAGGGGGTGAGGCCGTACGGATGATCGCGTTGGTTATCGCGCGGGTGCTTGAATTGGGTTTTTTCCCGTAGCGGTGAACTAGATCATGTCGATGAAACCCATTTCGCCGATGTCCGTCTCTACCGTCATCGACTTGCTCGGCCGAGGCCGCCAGATCGCAGATACATGCGATTGCGCCGACCGAGGCCGCGGCGGCGTTGGTGCGGCGATTGCCGGTCAGTAGGACTTGGGCATCCCCAGCGCTTTCTCGGCCACGTGAGAGAGGATCAGTTCCTCGCTGACTGGGGCGATGAAGTTCAGCACGCTTTCGCGGAAATACCGCTCGACGTGGTACTCCTGTGCGAAACCGAAGCCGCCATGGGTGCGCACCGCGCGGAACGCCGCCTCGTAGGCCGCCGAGCCGGCGAGGTTGCGTGCCGTATTCGCCTCCAGTCCGCAGGGGCGGCCCTGATCGTAAAGGGTAGCGGCCTTGTAGGTCATCAGTTCCGCCGCCTGCAAACGCATCCACACTGCGGCGAGCGGATGCTGGATCGACTGGTTCTGCCCGATCGGGCGGCCGAAGACGATGCGTTCGCGCGCATAGGCCGCCGCCTTCTCCAGCACATACATTCCGAAGCCGACCGCCGCCGCGGCAACCACGATCCGCTCGGCGTTCAGCCCGTGCAGCAGCACCTTGAAGCCCTCGCCCTCGGCGCCGATCCGGTCCTCCTCCGGCACTTCGAGCCCGTCGATAAAGATGGCGTTCGAATCCACAGCGTTGCGAGCCATCTTGTGAATCTCGTGCACGTCGATCTTGCTGTGGTCGAAATCGGTGTAGAATATCGACATGCCATCGGTCGGCCGCTTGCACTCCTCGATCGGGGTGGTGCGGGTGACCAGCAGGATGTGGTCGGCGCGCTGCGCCGTCGAAGTCCAGACTTTGCGACCATTCACCGCGTATCCCCCGCCCTCGCGGCGGCGCGCGAAGGTGGATATATGCGTGGTATCGAGACCCGCGTCCGGTTCGGTCACACCGAAGCAGGTGCGGTGCTCGCCCCGGATCAGCGGCGGCAGCATCCGGGCCTTCTGCTCTGGAGTGCCGAAACCTACCACCGGTTGCAGCCCGAATATGTTGATATGAACCGATGAACTGGCCGCCGCTCCGTAACGGCCGATCTCCTGCATGACCAGCGACGCCTCGGTGATGCCCAGGCCCGAGCCGCCGTATTCCTCGGGTATGGTGATGCCGTAAAAGCCGCCCTTCGCAATCTCGGCCGCGAAATCGTCGGGGAAGGTGCCGCTGCGTTCGCGTTCAAGCCAATAGGCATCATCGAATCGGGTGCAGATTTTGGCTACCGCGTCGCGGATGGCCCGTTGTTCCTCGGTCAAATCGAAATCCATGACGTCACTCCTCCTGCTGTCATGCTTGCGCTTTGTCCCCGGTTTCGGGGGGTGGTGTCGTGTGCGGCCTCCAGGAACCGGGATCGCCCGTGGCGAGATCGCCAAACCGGCGCTCGGCGGCAAAGACGTCGCTGCGGATCTGGACGCAATGGGCCATCACCGGCTTACCCTGGGCATCGAACAGGCGCGAGACCACATGGGCCACCGGTTCGCTGAGCGAGACCCCCAGCAGGCGCGCCGTCGCGATGTCGGCCCGGATGATGGTGATGAACTGGTCGCCCGACAGGCCCGACAGGCCGATGTGATCGCGCAGCAGTTGAGAATAGAGCCGCGTGCGGTCGGCCCCCTTGGGCAGCATGTCGAAGTAGCGCTGCGGCAGCCACAGGTCTACCAGCGAATAGGGCTGCGCCCCCGCGTGATGGCGCTTACGCACATGAATCAGCGGCGTTTCCAAACCGGTCAGGTCGCGACCCAGTTCTGGAAGCTGCGCACAGGGCGCGTGCGACAGGATGTCGATGCGCACCTGCTCTCCGAGCGTCAGCGGATCATAGGTGGGCGCGGGGTCCGCCAGCCGTTCGGCCGCTGCGGTGACGAATGTGCCCCGCCCGCGCGCACTGTCGATCAGGCCCTCGCTGCGTAGCACTCCCAATGCCTGGCGGATCGTTTCTCGGGCCACGCCATATTCATCGCGCAGCACCGGCAATGTGGGCAGTTGACTGAGCGTCGGCCATTTTCCGCGCCGGATCTTTTCACGAAAGAGGCTTGCGAGTTTTATATACAGCGGGATGCCGTCGCGTTGCCGGGTGGAAACCTTGGCCGCCGCCCCCTCCGGGGCTGAGGCGCTAACTTCGCCGGTCACGGCCGGCCGCCGGAACCGCGCGTCGTTCCTGCCGGGTCGGCGGCGGCCGGTTCCGGCGGATCCTGCTCGGGCAGCGCAAGGATACCGGCCTCGATCAGCTCGGCAATCCGTTCCGGCAAGAAGCCGAACTCTTCCAGGATCTCACGGCCTTGCGCGCCAAGCGCGGGCGCCGGAAGGTCGGGAACCGTCTGCACGCCGCGCATCGTGTAAGGACTGCGCACGCGGCGCATCGGTCCCTGTTGGGGATGAACGTAATCCTCGATCAGGCCGACCGCGCGGACATGCGGATCGTCGGGCAGTTCCTCCATCGCCGTCACCGGAGCGTTCGGAATGTCGAGCGCGTCGAACAGCGCCTGCCACTCTGCAGTGGTTCGTTGCGGCAGGATTTGCGCGACGACGATCTCGTAGAGCTCGGGGAAGTGCCGTTGCGCGGTGACGGGATCGGTCATCATCGGGCCATCGACTACTTCGTCACGGCCCACCGCGCGCAGGAACCGCTGCCACTGGTCGAACTTGTAAACCCCGTGCGCGATGTAGCCGTCGAGGGTTTTCGCCGGCTTGCGGAACGGGTTCATCACGCGCGCGTAGCCGAACCCTCCTTCCGGCGGCCGGTAGGACGCGCCGCCGAAGTGCTGACTGAGCATCACCGAGACCATGGTTTCAAACATCGGCGTCTCGATGTAGCAGCCTTCGCCGGTGGCGCGCTGGCGGAAGAGCCCGGCCAGCATGGCCTGACCCAGCACCAGGCCAGTGATCTTGTCGGCGGCCACCATCGGCACGAAGGCCGGGGCGCCGGCGTTTCGCCCATTGGCCTCGGCCAGCCCCGAGCGGGCTTGGATCAGGTCGTCGAAGGCCGGCAGGTCGGCATATGGGCCGCCCTGCCCGAACCCGATCGCGGCGCAATAAACAATGCTCGGGTTGACCGCCCGCACGACGTCATATCCTAAGCCCAGCCGCTCGATCGCCGGTACCCGCATGTTGTGGACAACGACATCCGCTTGGCCCAGCATTTCCAGCAGTGCCGCGCGCCCCTCGGTGGATTTCAGATCGAGCGCGATGCTGCGCTTATTGCGGTTCACCGCTATCCACTGTGCCGTCATGCCCGGCGCGCGAGAAACCCCGAGCCGCCGGTAATAGTCGCCCTCCGGCGCTTCGACCTTGATCACATCAGCGCCAAAATCCCCCAAGAACTGGGTGGCGTAGGGGGCCAGGAGAATGTGGCCCAGCTCCACGACGCGCACATCGTCGAGCATTTGAAACATGGTTCTCTCCCCCCCGATTTCCCATCTTCGGCGTCGGCCCCTCGGCGTTACAGAGGACTATTAAACCGTATTTTCGGATTATTTGCACGAGAAGCGTTGACATGCAAGGGGCCCTTGTTAACCTTGACGTTGGGAAGAGGAATGGGCCGTCGTTTCTGCTGCGGGAAGTCGCCGTCGGAAAACAGACAGGAAGGCCGCCAAGCGGGGATCGTGGATGCAATGAAACCGCAGGAAAAAGGTGGATGGTCAGTTGCTCGTGCCATGTCCGCCGCCTCGCGCGGGCTGGCGGTGGTAGAGGCCGGGCTGGCTGCGCTGGCCTGTGTCGCGCTGGCGGCGATCATGCTGATCGTGGTCGTGGACGTCGCGATGCGCTACGCGTTGTCGATGCCGCTGGGCTGGTCCTATGATCTTATCGGGCTTTATCTTCTGGTGGCGACGTTTTTTCTGATGCTGCCCGACACGCTGCATCATCACGGCCACGTGGCGATCGACCTGTTCCAGAGCGTGCTTCCACGCAGGTTCCGGCACCTTGGGCTGGCGGTGGGCTACGCCGCAGGCACGGTGGTCATGGCCCTGATCGGGCTGGAGGCTTGGGGCCGCTTCCTCGGCGCCTCTCAAGGACAGGAACGGATCGCCGCGCTGATTCCCTGGCCGACATGGCCCGCCTATCTGATCGTGACCGTCGGCACCGCACTTCTGACGCTCCGCCTGTTTTACCGGGCGGGCGGGCATGGGCTCTCCGTCTTCTCGCATCACGATCTGGTCGAGATGCCGCCGCCGCCCGAGACATCCTGCCCCCGTGGGGAGGATGTCCTGTGACGGTGGCAGTGGTTGTCGCCCTTCTGGCCGCGTTACTTGTGATCGGACTGCCAGTGGCCCTGGCAATGGCGATATCGGGCTCGCTGGGGCTTTACATGTTCGGCGGAATGGCGGTGCTTGGCGGCATCCTCAAGACGGCGCCGCTGAGCACGGCGAATTCTTACGAGATCATTACCATCCCAATGTTCATCCTGATGGCAGAGTTCGTGATCATTTCGGGCGTGGCGCAGGATCTTTTCCGAGCGGCCACCATCTGGGTCGGGCGCCTACGCGGCGGCCTGGCCATGGCGACCGCGGTGGCGGGGGCGGGTTTCGGTGCGATCTCGGGATCGAGCACGGCGGCGGCGGCAACGCTTGCCTCAACCTCGATCCCTGCCATGATTGACGAGGGCTATGACCCCAGGATGGCCTGCGGCGTGGTGGCGATATCCGGCACCCTGGCCATGCTGATCCCACCGTCGGTGGCGCTGATCCTGTATGGCATCATCGCCGATGTGTCGGTGGGTCAGCTTCTGGTGGCGGGGGTGATTCCGGGGTTCCTCGTGATGTTCACCATCATGGTCACGATTGCCGTTCTGGTCCGCATCGACCCGTCCGCCGCGCCTGTCGGCCAGTCCTATAGATTTCGCGAAAAATTGGCGTCGCTGTCACGTGTCGGGCCGATGCTGGTTCTGTTCCTGGCTGTCACCGGCACGATCTATTCGGGGATCGCCACACCTACCGAGGCCTCGGGCATCGGCGCTTTCGGCGCGATGCTGCTGGCGCTGCGAGAAGGCAAGCTGGGGCCGAGCGCGGCTTGGGGATGCCTGCGGCGGGCGGCGCAGACCTCTTGCATGATACTTTTTGTGGTCCTCGGCGCCCATATCTTTGGCTATTTCTTCACGCTGACGCAGGTGACAAATGACCTGACAGAATGGATTGGGGGCCTGGGCATGTCGCCGATGGCCGTGATGGTGCTGATTCTCATCATCTACATCTTTCTTGGCGCCTTCATGGACCAGATAGCCATCCTCATCCTAACCGTGCCCGTGCTTTTGCCTCTGGTCCTGTCGCTGGGCTTCGATCCCGTCTGGTTCGGAGTGATCGTGGTGGTGACGGCTGAGGTGGGCATGGTCACGCCACCGCTGGGCATGAACGTCTTCGTGGTGGCCAGATATACGCGGCGGCCACTTGGCGAGATCTTCCGGGGGACCTTCCCGCATGTGCTGGCACATTTCGTAGTGATCGCTCTGCTTACCGCTTTTCCTGTGATCGTGCTGTGGCTGCCCTCGACGATGAATTGAAGTCCGCCGCGCCCCCGCGCCGGACCATAACCGAAGAAACCAGAAGGAGTATCAAGTCATGATCACGCAATCCAACCACTCCGCGACTTTTCGTCCGGCAGTCGGGGCTCTGGCCCTTGCACTTCTGCCGCTCGCCGTTCTGCCGGCCTCGGCGCAGCAGATCGAACTGCGCGCCGCCGACAGCCTACCGACCGGCCACTACATCGCCGAGAGCCTGATCGTACCGTTCATGGAAAAGGTGAGCGCGCGCACCGGTCAGACCGAGTTCGCCTATTTTCCCGCGCAGCAGCTCGGCAAGGCGAAAGACCTGCTATCGCTCACGCAGACGGGCGTGTCAGACATCGGCTATGTCGGCCCCTCCTATGTCAGCGATAAGATGCCCCTGTCTGCGGTAGGGCAATTGCCGGAGGCCTTCTCAACCTCATGCGAGGGCACAATGGCCTTTTGGGGGATCGCCAAGCCCGGCGGCGCGCTTGACCAGGCAGAATTTGCACCGAATGGCGTACGCTTGCTGATGGCGATGGTGCTGCCGCCCTATAACCTGCTGACGTCAAGTCGCGAAATCACCGGGCTGGAAAGCATGAAGGGCCTGAAAATCCGCAGCACCGGCGGCGCGCTGGACCTGACCGTGCAGAAGATTGGCGGCGTGCCGGTGCAGATGCCGGCACCGGAAGTGCGCGAGGCGCTGTCACGCGGAACCGTCGATGCCGGGCTCTTCCCTTATCCGAGCGTCCCTCCCTACGGCATGGAGGTATTTCTCGACTGGGGAACGCAGGATCTGAACTTCGGTTCCTTCGTGGCGACCTACGTCATCAGTCTGCAAAAGTGGAACAGTCTTCCCGAGGATGTCCAGCAGGCTATGACCGAGATCGGCGCAGACTTGACCATGGAGGGCTGCGCCACCGCCGACCAGCAGAACGCGGAGGTCAAGCTGCAGATCGCGAATGCCGGCGTAACCTTCGTTGACCTGCCCGCCGAGGATACCCAGAAGCTGGTTGAGATCCTGTCGACAGTGGGTTCGGAATGGGCGGCGGAACTGGATGGCCAGGGCAAGCCCGGAACCGAGATCCTGGAAGCCTTCCGGGCCGCGCTGGCAAAGGATTGACGGCAAACCGCGTTCGGCCCGGCGTCTCTGCGGCGCCGGGTCACATTCGGGCCGCGGGGTTTAGGAGAGGGCGAAGACCGAATGACCAGACGCGTAGAAATCCGCCGAGGGGTGAATTAAAGAGCTATGCCTGAATTTGGGTGATGCGCATCATTTGGCGGCGCGGTTTTTTCAGCGCCTCAGCAAGCATCCGTCGTGCGCCTTCACGCGCAAGCTCGGTCAAGGGGTCAGCTATCGAACCCGATTGGCGAAAGGGCAGGATCGTTGTATCGTTCTTCATAGGCGTATTGCTCCTCGTGAGGTTCTGGTCGGCGTCAACACGCACCACAACACGCCGCCTTTCAAATCACGCCATCACCCAAATTCCCGCATGGCTCGGTGAATTATGCCCTTCGATCTGCCGTCCGTTCGGCCGTGATGCAGAGTGTGGCCGGGCAGACCGGATTGATGCAGGAAGCTGGCGTCGCAAAGCCTGGTCAACCGGACTCAGGCGGATCTGCTCATCTGATCCAACTGCAATGTGAAAAGCCGACAGGTCTGATTGAGTGCCCCCACTGAAGTGGTCCACCAAGTGGGATAGTCTTATCCCGATTTCAGGAGGACCAAGAGATGGCTGGAAAGCGAGACAAACCGGAAGAGATCGTGCTGAAGCTGCGGCAGGTTGAAGTTCTGCAAGGACAGGGCAACTCGATCGCTGAGGCTGTTCGGCAGATCGGCGTCACGCAGCAGACCTATTATCGATGGCGCAAAGAATATGGTGGCATGAGCCGTGATCAGTTGAAGCGGCTGAAGGAGTTGGAGACCGAGAATGCCCAGCTCAGGCGCGCCGTGTCAGATCTGACGCTGGACAAGATGATCCTGACCGAGGCCGCTCGGGGAAACTTCTAAGCCCCGCCCGCCGCCGCCAGTGCATCGAACATGTGCGGCAGACCCTTGGCGTATCCGAGCGCCGGGCTTGCCGCACCCTCGGGCAGCATCGTTCCACGCAGCGCAAGGTTCCCTGTGGCCTGCCGGACGAAGAGCAACTGACCGATGACATCATTGAGCTGGCGCGAGAGTTCGGGCGCTATGGATATCGCATGATTACTGGGATGCTGAACAACAGCGGCTGGCATGTGAACCATAAGAGGGTCGAACGGATCTGGCGGCAGGAGGGGCTGAAAGTCCCGCAAAAACAACCCAAAAATGGACGACTCTGGCTGAATGATGGGTCGTGCGTCCGGCTGCGGCCAAAACGCCCAAACCACGTTTGGTCCTATGACTTCGTCCAGGATCGAACCCACGACGGGCGGATCTTCCGCACCCTCAATATCATCGATGAGTTCACGAAGGAGGCCCAAGTCATCCGTGTCAAACGCAAGCTCAATTCAACCGACATGGTCGACGCTCTGACTGACTTGTTCATCTTGCGCGGCCCGCCCGCGTTTATAAGGTCCGACAGCGCGGAATTTATCGCCAAGAAGGTGCGCACCTGGATTGGCGCGGTAGGCGCCAAGACGGCCTTCATAGCACCAGGATCTCCATGGGAGAACGGCTATTGCAAAAGCTTCAATGCCCGCTTCCGGCACGAGCTTTTGAACGGCGAGGTCTTCTATACGCTGCGAGAGGCCCAGATCCTCATCGAGAGATGGCGGCGCCACTACAACACAGTCAGACCGCACAGCGCTCTGGGATACCGGCCACCAGCACCCGAAAGCATCGTCTCAATAGACCAGAGGCCGACCATGCACTAACATTTACACCGGACCACTCGATGGGGGCAGCCCACTGACCGGGCGAACGCTTTCGACCAATACCCGTTACAATCGGGGTGCTGTCTGGAACGGATGCCATCCCCACAGCACCCCGAACTGGTGTTCACCCCTTCAGGTTATCCAGTCCAATACCGACGCGCAGGGTAGAACCCGCCGGATCAGTTCACGGCATGCGCAGCTGACGTGTGCGGGATTTGAGCGCCTGACCGTTCTTGCCCAGGGTGTGAACAATCTCCTCACACATGATCTTAACAATCTCCTTCTCAGATCGCAGGATCACATCTGTCGGGGCGCCAACCCCGACAGCGAAAAGGCGCGAGCTGAGATGGTTGGGAAACGGCATCGAGATCAAGCCGGCACCTTTCACGACCTGATCGGTCGAAAGATAATACCCCTTTGCACGGGTCTCGGCCAACGAGTCGAGGAAGGCTTTCACGTCCACCGCCGGCGTGCCGGGCGCGCGATAGGCATTGATCTTTCGGAGCAGGCGGCCCACCTCTTCTTCGCTGAAACGGCTCATCAGAACCCGCCCCACGCCAGAGTTTCCCAGTGGGCGCCGCGCACCGAGTGAAATGTGGTGGATCGGCGATTTCTTCGGACGGATCACTTGCAGATACTCGGCTTCGTCACCGTTCTTTGTGGCCAGAACCACCACATGCTGCGTCCGTTCCGAAATTGTCTTGAGCAGCCGCTGTATGATGCCTTCGCCAAACAGGTCAGGGTTCATCCAGGAACCAAGCAAGGGGACGCGCTCGGTGGGAAAGTAGTTCTTCTTCTGGGCATCATGCGTCAGAAAGCCGAGCTTTACCAGACTCTTGAGCAGCGCCGAGGTGCTCGACTGCGGATAGCCCAGTTTTCTGGACACTTCCACGACCGACAGCGGCCGGCGCACCTCGTCGAAATATACCAATGTTTGACAGGTTCGGGCGACCGATTTTACGATGTGATCCCCGCCCCCCTGAATCGAAGTTCGAACCGTGTCTCCCATAACCCCCCCCCCTGTGTGCACGTATATGAACGCCATTCACAAAAGGATGCCCACGCATGCAAATCCTGTCAATGGTTCGTTTTCGGCTTGTCGCGCGCTGAACGAGACCAGGTGAACGGAGCGTGTCGGGCCGGGTGTCAGTCGCCTCCTCGCCGGGCCGGGATGACCACTGCGTCCACGGCTAGGGCACCCTCGCCACGGACACCGACGATCATCGGATTGACATCAATGGCCACAAGCGCTGCCCCGTGGTGGGCTGCATACGCCGACAGACGCGCCAGGGCCTCGGCGATGGCGTCGATGTCACGTTCGAGCGCGCCCCGGAAAGCGTCCAAAAGTTTTCGGCTGCGGATTTCGTCGATCATGCGGCGTGCTTCGGCCGGGCCGAAGGGCGCAACCCGGAAGGACACGTCTCCCATGGCCTCGACCAGCACCCCGCCCAGGCCGAACATGACCACCGGGCCGAAAGCCGGATCCTGTGTCACGCCCAGGATCGCTTCCAGACCGGGCGCGGCCTGCTCCGCCACCACCAGACCGTCGAGCCTCGCCTCCGGCATCTTCTCGGCGGCCAGCTTCAGGATGCGCGCGCCCGCAGTGCGGACCTCCTCGGCCGAGCGCAGGTTCAGCGCGACACCTCCGATATCGGATTTGTGCAGAATGTCGGGCGACGCGATTTTGAGAACAACCGGATAGCCCATGCTATCGGCCGCGGCGCCGGCTGCCGCCGGGGTCGCCGCAAGCGTTTCGCGCACGATCGCGATACCGGCCTCGGCGAGCAGGGCCTTTGCCTCGATCTCGTTAACCATTGCGTCCGGGAAGGGCGACAGGCCTGACAGTTCGGGAATGGGATCGGATTCGCCTGCGCGCCTAAAGGAGCGTGCGAAATAGCGCAATCCGGCCATCGCACGCTCCGCACGGGTCGGCTCCTCGAAGTCGATGAATCCGGTGGGTTCGTAGGCGGCGCGCCCTTCCGGCTCGGTCAGCGAGCAGAACAGCAAGGGTTTGCCGGGAAACTTCACACGGGTTCTTTCCAGAATGGCCCGGATCGCCTCGTTCAGGTCCGCGACCAGTCCGACCGTGGACATGAAGATGATCGCAGCGTCGATATGGCCGTCGCCGAACAACACATCCATGTTGGTTTCCAGCAGGTCGATCTGGTTCACAAGTTGCGCCGTCACGTCCACCGGGTTCCGCACGCCTGCGAAGGGCAGAACCTCCTTGAGCTTCTTTTGTGCATGATCCGGCAGGGCCGGCACTTCTAGGCCGCAGTCCTCGGCCTCATCAGCCATCAGCACCCCGACACCGCCCTAGATGGTCACGATGCCCAGCCGGTCGCCTTTCATCAGCGAAGCGGACTCCGAACAGGCGTAGGTGACGTCGAACATCTCATCCACCGACCGGGCACGGTAGACACCGTATTGACGGAAGGCCGCATCATAGATGGTATCAGAGCCCGCGAGGGATGCAGTGTGCGACTGCGCCGCCTCGGCGCCAACCGCGCTGCGCCCGACCTTCATCATGATCACCGGCTTGGATTTGGCCCGCGCGAGTTCCAGCGCTTCGACCAGACGGTCGCGGTCCGTCGAGCCCTCAAGATAGCCCATGATCACCTTGGTATCTTCATCCTCGGCGCAATAAGCCACGGCATCGGCAAAATCGACATCGCAGGAATTGCCCGTCGTCGCCCAGATGTTGACTCCTAGGCCGCGCATCCGCACCAGCGTCATGCAATAGGATCCGAAGGCACCGTTCTGACTGATAATCGACACGCCGCCGGGCCGGGGCAGATGTTTATCGACCCCCGGTGTGAATGTCGCATAAAGGTTTTGCCGTGTCCGCAAATCGTGTTGGGTAAAATAGCTGTAGGAAAATCGAGGCAGGCCAATCAGTCCATTTCTTTGGGTAGTGCGGCTTGGCTTAGAGCCATTTGCGGGTCAGATAATATACCCCGCGACCTCTTCCGAGGAAATCTTGGGAAGCCGTCTGGATTGCTACAAATGCGTTCATCTTACGGCGCAACCACCAAACGGTAACCGCAATCACGTCCCTCAAGTTGACGAAGATACCCATATTTTTGATCCCACTGGCCACTTTCGAGGTCGCACCGAAGCCTCTCGACACCAGGAGACACGTCTCCAATCTTCCAGAATGAGGACATCGCAGCTCGAACTCTCGCATCGAGATAGGCAGCTGGTCTACGCCAGTAAGCCGCCCCAAATCCGTCCGTGCAATCATGAGGAACGAGGACTGGAGTCACGCTGACTGGGCCGAGCCATTCCGCGTAGTGGTCAAGTTTTGGCATAACTCCTGCATCAATAGTGGCAAGCTCTGGAAAGTAGTCAAGCAACCAAAAATCGTGAAAAGCCGGATCATAGGTCAGGATCACTATTGGTCCACGTGACACGCGACGCATCTCACTCATGCCTTTCGCTTTATCGGTCCAGTGGTGCACTGTAAGAACTCCCATTACAGCGTCGAATGCTCCGTCAGCAAATGGCAGATTTTCAACCACCCCCTGCACTACCGGTGCTCCTGAAGCAGGTCTCTGCGCAATCATCGCACTGGATGGCTCAAGCGCTATTACGGTTCGATCTGTTGGTTCGTAAGACCCTGCTCCAGCACCTACGTTCAAGACGGTGCTCGCTTTGCCAAGTGCTGCGTGTATCGGGGCCGCGATCCTCATGTCGGGACGTCGTAGCTCGGCATAATTTAGACCGATGGTGTCGTGGAGATTGGTCATACTCGGTCTTTCTTTGGTGTATCCCAATACGAAAGAAGGCTGAACCTACATTAGCACCCATCTGTGCGCATTGCAGCCCCCGGCGAAGGTGGACGCAGGGCAGTCATTGCGTTTCAGACATTGGTATTACTCAGTTACCCCCGCTATCCCCGCGAAATGCCAGTCTGGCCTGATATCGCCACTTGTGAACTCTCATATTGTTCGAAAAACCTCAACTGGATCGCGTTTCAAGGACCTCGCAATGAACCAGCAAATATAGCCTTCGAGATACTTGCTGGCTGGGCCGCGGAAAGGCCGGATAAAGGTCTTATATAGTTGGTGGAGCGAGTTAGTATTCTGGATGTGGTAGGCTGACGAGATGCCGGTTGATGTCTGTTTCGGTTTGATTTCGACATGAGTTATTTGCCTGCGCGAAGTGAAGTTCTTGTAGCCAGAAAGGCCATCAGAGCACAGGACGGTATCTGGGGCCACGAACGGCGCAAGCGCGGCCTCAATCGTCTTGACTGTTCGGTTTGGAATGCGTTCGGCCCGACGGGCGCCGTTCCGATCTACCAGCGTCAGAATGGGCACCTGCCAGCGCGACAGCCCTCGCATCATGGGAATACCCTTCTTGCCATACTCATACCAGCGCAGGGTGGCTTGCAGGATTGCGCAGATGATTGACCCATTCACGCGATCCCTTTCGCGACTCCCGCTGAAAGGTTTCATCTACCTCGACGATACCTGCGAAGACTTCAGAAGATGATCCAGACAATCCATCGAGAATGATCATGCGCCAGCGCCAGATGGTGTATTTATTCACGCCCAAGGCATCGGCGAGGCGTCGAACCGGCGAAGGCGGTGCATCTCCCATCATGTCACGGAGAACTTCCAGGAAAAGATCAGGGCGGTGAATATAACGAATGATCGAGGTTGTTCGCCCCGAGTAGGTTTTGAGGCAGCCAGAGCAGCGATATCGCTGGACCTTCGTTTTCGTTGTGCCCCATTTCTGGCGCGCCTCGCAGTCGCAAAACGGGCACTTGTATTCTTGCTCTGTTCGTGTTTCGATTTCGGCAAGCGCTTCGGATCTCCTGCGAACCTCCTGAAAGGCGGTCCCAGCTACCGCTATTTGTGCAGGACTCAGGTGAGAAATTCGGTCCAGGAACCGGCGAAAATCGTGGTTTCTCAAAGGCATCTCCGGAATGGTTTACGGAGGGATATTGGCCGAATGTGAAAACACGAAGGCTAACCAACACGATTTGCGGACACGGCAAAAGGTTTTGGCGGACATTTGCGATGCCAAGGCAGTTCGGCCCGACCAGCCGCATCCCCGCTTCACGGGCGATATCGACCATGCGCGCCTGAAGCGCCGCGCCTTCGGCATCGACCTCGGAGAAACCGGAGCTGAAGATCACCGCCCCGCCCACGCCACGGGCGGCGCATTCCTCGATCGCCTTGGCGGCCAGCGAAGCAGGCAGCGCGATCACCGCCAGATCCGGAACCAGCGGTGCCTCGGCAAGCGACGGATAGGCGGGCAGGCCCTGCACCTCGGCGGATTTCGGGTTGATTGGCAGGATCGGGCCCGCGAACCCGCGCCGCCTGAGAAAGTCCACTGGCCGCCCGCCGATGCGCCTGGGGTCGCTTGAAGCGCCTATCACGGCAACAGATCGTGGGGCGAAATTGGCATCCATTCAGTTAATTCGCATGGTACCTCTCTTGAAACTCAGGATTAGAGCGTGTCGCGCCTGATCAGATTCTGGATTCCCATAGCGATCATTCTGTGATTCCATGTCTTGGAGGCAGATATGGGGGTCAGAGATGGGAAAACCGCATCCTGTTGAGTTGCGTGATCGTGCCGTGCGGCTTGTCGAGGAGGGCAGCACGCATACCGAGGCGGCGCGTCGGCTGTGTGTTTCGATCAAGTTCGTGAAAGATATGGTGCGTCTCAAACGGGAGACCGGCTCGCTTGCGCCGAAGCGGCAGGGCAATCCCGGGCGTGGCAAGCTGACCGGTGTAAAGGGCTGGGTGGAGCGCCGGATCGTGGCGCAGCCCGATCTGACAATTGACGAATTGACGGCGGAACTGGCCGCAGAGCACGGGGTGAAGGTGCATCGTTCATCCATCGGCCGGCTGCTGCTCAGATTGGGGCTGTCACACAAAAAAAGACCTGCAAGCGCTTGAGCAGAAGCGCCAGGACGTGGCCGACCTGCGCCGCATCTGGATCGGCAAACGCCAGCCCTTCATGGCCAGGCATCTGGAAAGACTGGCATTTATTGACGAAACCTCGGTCAAGACCAACATGGCCAAGACCACCGGCTGGGCTCCGCGCGGGCAGCGCCTGGTCGATCACGCACCGTTCGGGCATTGGCGCACCCAGACGTTCATCGGTGCCCTGCGCCATGACCGGCTGGACGCGCCCTGGGTGATCGACGGAGCGATGAATGGCGAGATGTTCGACATTTATGTCGAGACCCAGCTGGTGCCTACATTGCGCGAGGGCGACGTGGTCATCCTCGACAACCTGTCGAGCCACAAGAGCCCCGGCGCGGCCAAAGCCATGCGCGACATCGGCGCGTGGTTCCTCTTCCTGCCGCCATACAGCCCCGACCTCAACCCGATCGAAATGGCCTTCTCGAAGCTCAAGGCGCTAATCCGAAAGGCCGCCGCCCGAACCTACCAGGAACCCTGGAAGGCCGTCGGCCATGTCTGCGACCTCTTCACCGACGAAGAATGCTATAACTTCTTCAAAGCCGCCGGATACAAAACCGATTAAACGCGACACGCTCTAATAGGACTTCGGCAGACCAAGCGCATGCTCGGCGATGAACGAAAGCACGAGTTGGGGTGTCACCGGCGCGATGCGGAACAGGATGGCCTCCCGCACCAGGCGCTCGACATGGTATTCCTTCGCATAGCCGAAGCCGCCGAAGGTAAGTTGCGCCGTCTGCGTCGCCTTGACCGCCGCTTCCGCAGCGAGATATTTGCCTGCGTTGGCCTCGTTGCCGCAGGGTTTGCCTGCGTCATAAAGGGCGCCGGCGTGCATGGCCATCAGATTGGCGGCCTCCAGCTCTGCCCAGCAGGCGGCAAGGGGGTGCTGGATACCCTGATTCTGGCCGATCGGCCGCCCGAAGACGACCCGCTCGCTGGCGTACTTCGCCGCACGCCGCAGCGCGTTGCGCCCGATGCCGACGGCCTCTGCGGCGATCAGCACCCGTTCGGGATTCAGCCCGTGCAGGATCTGCCGGAACCCCTGACCCTCCTCGCCGATCAGATCCTCGGCGGGGATGGGAAGCCCGTCGATGAACAACTCGTTCGAATCGACGCATTTGCGGCCCATCTTCTCGATTTCCCGAACCGTGACGAACGTGCGGTCAAGATCGGTATAGAAGAGGCTCAGCCCTTCGGTCGGTTTTTTGACCTCCTCCAGCGGCGTCGTGCGCGCCAGAAGCAGGATCTTGTCGGCCACCTGCGCCGTCGAGATCCAGACCTTCTGCCCATGCACCACATAGCGATCACCCTGGCGCACGGCGCGGGTCTTGAGCTTGGTGGTGTCGAGGCCGGTGGTCGGTTCGGTCACGCCGAAACAGGCGCGCTGCTCTCCCGCCACCAGGGGCGGAAGATACTTCTTCTTCTGGTCATGGGTGCCGAACTTGACCACCGGGTTCAGGCCAAAGATGTTCATGTGCACAGCCGAGGCCGCACTGTTGCCGCCCCCGGATTCCGCAATGGCCTGCATCATGATGGCGGCATCGACGATACCAAGACCGGCGCCGCCGTATTCTTCGGGTATCGCGATGCCAAGCCAGCCGTCGCGGGCCAGCTTCTGGTGCAATTCATGCGGGAACCCGCCCTCCCGATCCCGGTTCAGCCAGAACTCATCGTCGAATTCGGCGCAAATCTTCAGGATCGCATCGCGGATGCCTTCTTGCTCCGCTGTCATCTGATAGGTCACGATTTCCTCCTCAATCTTCGTATGCTTGGATCAATGGCCGGGTTCGCCGACCGTTCCTATTTCGACAAGACCGTCGATCTGGCCAGAGTCGTAACCGAGCTCTTCCAGCACCGTGCGGCTGTCCGCCCCCAGCTCGCTGCGGCCAAGCCAGCGCAGGCGTCCGGGCGTCTTGTCAAGTTTAGGGACCGGGCCGACAACCTTGGTGTCGTCACCCTCGACACCCACGATGTCGCCCCGCGCGGCGATCTGGGGGTCTGCGAGAATGTCATCGACGTCATAGACCATCGCCGCCACGGCATCATGCTCGCGGAAGATGTCGATCGCTTCCTGCGCCCCAAGCTGCGCGACGAAAGCTCCCAGCTGTTTCACGATATCATCCATGTGCTCGGCGAAGCCGTCCAGCGTCAGGAATTGCGGCTCTGCCGCCCATTCCGCACCGCCTGCGGCTTCCAGCAGCCGCCGCCCCGTCGCAGCGCTTCCAGCGCTTATGGTGACCCATTTTCCGTCCTTGGCGCGGAACACCCCCGCCGGGGCGTAGGAATTTGGCGCCTGCAGCCCGTTGCGATCAACCCGCAGCCCCGCGCCGGTGCGCGTCGGCACGTGGTAGTCGATCAGGCGCAACAGCGGCTCGAATATTGCCAGATCAACCACCTGGCCGCGGGCGCTGCCGTTGCGCACCGCATGGAGCGCCATCATCGCGCCATAGGCCGCCATCAGCCCGGTCGTCGAATCCGCCGCCGGAAATCCGGGGTGCATCGGCGCGTCGTCCGCAAAACCTGTCATGTGGGCCAGCCCGCTCATCGCCTCGCCGGCCCGGCCAAATCCCGGCCAGGATGCACGCGGCCCAGTCTGGCCATAGCCCGAGATCCGCACGATCACCAGGTCCGGGTTCCACTCATGCAGAACCTCCGGCGCCAGTCCCGCCCGCTCCAACACGCCGGGACGAAAATTCTCGATCAGCACATGGGCGTTTTCCACCAGGCGGCGCAGAACCTTGTGTCCCTCGTCGGATTTCCAGTCCAGCGCCAGCAGCCGCTTGTTTCGGGCCAGTGTTTTCCACCAGACACCCACCCCATCCTTGGCGCGCACGCTCAGAACGCGCAGCATGTCGCCCTCCCCCGGCCGTTCGATCTTGATCACGTCGGCACCAAAATCGGAGAGCAGCGCGCCGCACATCGGCGCGGCAATCACATGCCCCATTTCAATTACCCTCACATCGCTCAGCGGCCCGTCACTCGTGCTCACGCAGTTCCTCCCCTATCGCCAATTCGCAGTCGTCAAGCCCGAATTTTCGGGACTGGCGGCGTCAGTCTGATCGGATTTGAAATGAATTGCGAGCGCAATCGAACAGTTGTTAGATCGCGCGGACAGAGAGAAAAATTTTCTTGACGGAGGAAGAAATGTCAGCGCCAGACACGAAGCAATTGCCCCGCCGCCGACCTACGGTTGCGGAGGCACTGGATGGTTTGTTCGATCCCCGCACCATTGCTGTGGTCGGCGCTTCGCGCACCAAGGGAAAGCTCGGGCAAGCGGTGCTCGCCTTGTTGAAAAGCAATGGCTGCCGCGGTCGGATCATTCCTGTGAACCCTGCCGGTGGCGAGATCGAAGGCCTTCCCGCCGCGCGCACATTGCAGGAAATCGACGGCCCGATCGACGTGGTTGTTCTGGCCACGCCCGTCGATATCGCGCTGGATGCGCTGGAAATCTGCGCAACGCTCGAAGTGAAGGTGGTCGTTGGCGTGACTTCCGGCTTCTCCGAAGCCGGCGAAGAGGGAAATGAAAACGAGGCGCGCTTGCGCCGGATCATGCGGGACGCGCCGTTTCGTCTTGTCGGACCGAATTGCGAAGGCGTCGTGCGGCCGACTTCGGATCTCCAGCTAACCTTCAGCCCGATGTTCGACGGCCTGCGGCCCGGCCCTGTTGCGATGATCTCTCAGTCAGGTGCCCTCGCGGGCCTTATGGCATTGCGCCTTGGCGAACGTGGCGTCGGCATCAATGCCATCGTGTCCAGTGGCAACGAGACGGACCTGACAGCGGCGGATCTGCTGGATTATCTGGGGAACGATCCGCAGACCCGCGTGGTCTTGTGTTACGTCGAGGAATTGCGCGACGGGCGCCGTTTTGCCGAGGCCGCGCGTCGCCTTACGCAGGCCGGAAAGCATGTCGTCGTCGTCAAGGGCGGGCGCAGCCGCGCCGGATCGCGGGCGGTCCAGTCCCATACTGGCGCAATGGCCGGCGATGACCGGGTCATCAGCGCGATCTTCCGCGAAACCGGCGTCATCCGTGCCCGCGAATCCGTGGCCGCTGTCGATGCAGTGACGGCGCTGGCCGCGGGGCGGCGGCCTGTGGGCAACCGTGTCGGCATCATCTCTGTCACTGGGGGGCTCGGCGTCGAGATGACAGACCTTGCCGAGGTCGCAGGCTTCGAGGTGCCGGTGCTTGACGAGGCGACGCAGACCGCACTGTCGCGCTATGTCCCGTTTTATGGCTCGGTAAAGAACCCGGTCGATCTGACCGGGGTGGTTTTGGCGAATCCCACCTATGTGGGGCGCTGCCTCGAAGCCATCGCCGCGGATCCACGCGTCGATATCGCCGTCGCAATAATCACATTTGTGCCGGATCAACAGTTCATCGACGCGCTGGCCGAGGCCTATGACGGCACCGACAAGCCGATTTTGATCGTATGGACGGGTGCGGCGCGCAGCAACGCATCGGGTGAGGCCCTGCGGGAACGCGCGGTTCCGGTCTATGATTCGCCTGCCAGGGCGGCGTCGGGCCTCGCGGCGCTGATGGCGATGCAGGGAGAAGTAGCATGACCCCCAGAGAAACATTGGAGCATTGGCAGCGCATCGGGCGCAAGGTGGTCCACGAGGCGGACGCGAAGGACCTGCTCCGGCAGATCGGCGTGCCCGTGCCAGAGCGCAACCCCGCGGGCGGGCGCTGCGTCGCAAAGCTGTGTCATGACGACTACCCGCACAAATCCGATCATGGTCTTGTGCGGTTGGGGCTTTCCCCGGAGGCGTCAAGGCAGGCCGCCGCCGAGATGGGCGAACAGATTCCCGGCGGCACGCCGCTGATCGAGGCCATGGAGGAGGGCGCGGTGGCCGAATGGATCATCGGCTGCAAACGCGACCCGACCTTCGGCCCGATCGTTCTGGCGGGTCCGGGCGGCATTCTGGTGGAACTGATCGACGCGGCAGAGATTCGCCTCGCACCGTCAGATATGCAAACCACCGCGGCGATGCTGGACTCGGGTCCCGGCGCAAGCCTGCTGAAGGGTCTGCGCGGCAAGGAACCGGCCGATCGCGACGCTTTGGCGCAGCTGATTTCACGCATATCTGTTTTCTTCGCCGAAAACGCCGACCTGATCTCGGAAATCGAAATAAACCCTGTGATGGTCCGGGCCGACAGCAAGGGACTGATCGCCGCCGACGCCCTGATCGTCCTGGAGCCTGCGACGGCAAGTGATAAGGAGCACGACGCATGATACGCAAGCCATATGGCGAATTGTCCCTCGGTCAGACCGGCGTCTCGATCGGACGCACCATGACCGAATCGGACGTAGTGAATTTCTGCATGCTCACGGGCAACTGGCTGGAACTGCATTCCAATGTCGAACATGCCAAGAGCTCGCTCTATGGTCAGCGGCTTGTGCAGGGCAGCCTGGTGTTTTCCATCGTCAATGCTATGATTCCGTTCGACAGTTCGGTGCTTGCCGCCTTCTATGGCTGCGACAAACTGCGCTTTCTGCGGCCCACCTTCATTGGCGACACCCTCTGGGCGCGCGTGGAAATCGAGGAGTTGAAGGATCACGACGACAAGCACGGCGTTGTGACCAGCAAGCTGGAAGCCATCAACCAACGCGACGAAACGGTGATGCGCTGCCTGTTCAGCCTGCTGATCCGCAAGTCCCGGCTCGACCGCCCCGGAGAGCCGCCCAAGATCCGGGCCGCGCATGGCGAGAATCAAGGAGAAAGCGCATGAATTTTCTGACACCCGAACAGGAGATGTGGCGGGCGACCGTCGAACGATTCATCGACGAAGAGATCGGCCGCGACTACATCCGCAAATGTGACCGCGACCGCGAATATCCCTATGAGGCCTATGAAAAGGTGGCCAAGCAGGGCTGGCTCGGCATCCTGTTCTCGGAGGAGAGCGGCGGCCTTGGCGGCGACATCTTGGACTATGTGCTGATGTGCGAAGGGCTGGCGAAATACGGCTTCGACTTCTCCACCGGTCTGATGGTGGCCACCTTCACCGCGATGAATATCGAGAAGTTCGGCACCCCCGCGCAGAAGGAACGCTATATTCAGCCATTCCTCGATGGCGACATCCGTTTCTCGATCTCGATTTCCGAACCCGGCTCTGGGTCCGACGCGGCATCGGCCAAGACCCGCGCGCGGCGCGAAGGCGAAGGCTGGGTGGTCAAGGGGCAGAAACTCTGGTGTTCGGGCGCGGCGGCGGACAACGCGATCATCGCCATGCTGACCCGGACTGACCCGGACGCGCCCAAGCACAAGGGGCTGTCGGTCTTCCTGATCCCCAACGACACCGAGGGTCTGGACATTCGCAAGCTGCCAACCCTGGCACGGCGTGCGACCGGCACCACCGAAATCTTCGTGGACGACGTGAAACTGCCCGCCGAAGCGTTGCTGGGCAAGGAGAACGAGGGCTGGAAGATCATCACCGACCACCTGGAGCTGGAGCGTATCGCGGTGGCGGCCGCCTATGTCGGCAACGCCCAGACCGCGGTGGACGACGCCCTGCGCTATGCGCATGAGCGTGTCCAGTTCGACCGGCCGATCTATGACTTTCAGGTGATCCGCCACATGCTCGCCGACATGCAAACCCAGGTCGATGCCGCACGGCTGCTGGTCTATCGTGCCGCCAACCTGGCCGCGGCCAAGAGACCCTGTACACGCGAAGTGTCTATGGCAAAACTGTTCGCCTCCGAGACCTTGCAAACTGTCACGCGCGACGGCATGCAGATCCTTGGCGGCCATTCCATGCTGCCGGACTCGGACATGGAGCGGTATTTTCGTGAAGGGATGCAAAGCACCATCGGCGGCGGGACGTCGCAAATCCAGCGCACCCTCATCGCCAAGACCATGCGACCCAACTGAGCGTCGGGTCCTCAACGGGACGACCGGATAGCAAGGAGAAAGAGCATATGAAGAACGGACGCGATCCGGTGATCGTCGGCATTGCCGATGCGCCAATTGAGGACGGCAAATTCGTCACCAAGGCGTCGGTCCTGGGCCATGCCGCGCTGGTGGCAAAGGCCGCCGTCGAGGAAGCGGGTCTGAGGCTTGACGATGTCGATGGGCTTTTGACCGCGGGCATGTGGGGGGTGCCCGGACCGGGCCAGCTCGCCACCGTGACGCTGGGCGAGTATCTCGGCATCATGCCGACCTATGTCGATGGCACCAATATCGGCGGTTCGGCCTTCGAGGCGCATGTCGCCCATGCCGCGATGGCGCTGCGCGAGGGCTATTGCGAAGTGGCGTTGATCGTCTACAGCTCGGATCAGAAATCGCTGCGCAGCCGCAACCTGGGTGGTCGCCCCTCGGTCCTGTCGATGCAGCATGAAACTCCCTACGGCATGCCGACGCCGGTGGGCGGTTACGCGATGGCCGCGCAACGCCACATGCATCAATTCGCAACCACCTCCGAGAACCTGGCCGAAATTGCCGTCGCCACCCGGAAATGGGCGCAACTGAACCCCGCGGCAACGCGGCGCGAACCGCTTTCAATCGACGACGTGCTGTCCAGCGGGATGATCTCGGAGCCGCTGCACCTGTTGGACTGCTGCCTTGTCACCGACGGGGCCGGCGCCATCGTGATGACGACAGCCGAACGGGCGAAAGACCTCAAGACTAAGCCCGTCGCGGTCAAGGGCTATGGCGAGGCGCACACCCATTGGGCCATCGGCGAGATGCCGGACCTCGCCCGCCTGCTGCCGGCGCAGAAGGCCGGGGAGCGCGCTATGAAGATGGCCGGTGTCAGCCATTCCGATATCGACGTTGTCGAGGTCTATGACAGCTTCACCATCACGGTCCTGCTGACACTCGAAGCGTTGGGGTTCTGCAGGATCGGCGAAGGCGGCGATTTCGTCTCCGGCCAGCGCACGGCACCGGGCGGCGGCTTTCCCATGAACACCAATGGCGGCGGCCTGTCCGCGCTGCATCCGGGCATGTATGGCATGTTCCTGCTGATCGAGGCCGCCCGACAGCTGCGCGGCGAATGCGGCGAACGTCAGGTTAAGGGCGCCGAAACCGCCCTGGTGCATGGCACGGGGGGCACGCTGTCCTCTGGTGCGACAGTGATTTTGCAGAAGGATTGAGCTGATGAGCACTGAAAAACCGCTTCCGGTTATAGACCATGACAGCGCCCCCTATTGGGAGGCCGCGCGCGCGGGCCGCCTGGATATCCCGCTCTGCGGCGATTGCGGCAAGCATCATTTCTATCCGCGCGCGATCTGCCCGTACTGCCATTCCGACAAGCTGCGTTTCGACACGGTCAGCGGTCGTGGCAAGGTGCATACCTTCACCATCGCCCGCCGCCCGGCAGGCCCGGCCTTTGCGGATGACGTGCCTTACGTCGTGGCGTTGATCGAACTGGAGGAAGGCCCCCGGATGATGAGCCGGATTGAAACCGACGATCCCGAGAAAGTGCGGATCGGAGCCAAGGTGGAGGTGACGTTCGTCAAGGCCAGCGACGAGGTCACCTTTCCGTATTTCAGGATGACTTGAAACCAGACGCAGCGGCTCCTCGGGGCCGAACATCAAAGGGCCGCCGCAGAACGTCTGCGGCGGCCCTTCGCATTGGCAATCGGTGCGTCATTCGATGCGGTTGATTTGCGGTGCCGGTTGCAAATACCGCCACGCCAGCAGCCCGACCAGCGCCACCGCGCCAATAATGTCGGTCGACGGCGCTGCATAGAACAGTAACGCAGCAACAGACAGGAACAGCACCCTGCCGAATCCCGACAGCCTTCCCCGGAACCAGCCGCTCGTTCCGACGCTGACGGCGAAGACCGCAGCGCTCGCCACCGCAAGATCCATGAAGATCTGCCCGGTGTTCCCCTGCGCCAGGATACCCGGCCTGAAGACAAACAGGAACGGCACCACATAGATCGCCCCGGCCAGCATCAGCGCCCGCCACGCCACTTTCCAGAAATTGGCCCCGGCTAGCGCCGCCGCCGCGTATACACTTGAACAGACAGGTGGCGTGATGGCCGACAGAATCGCATAATAAAAGACGAAAAGATGCGCCGTTAGTTCGGGCAGGCCAAGACGCACGAGGCTCGGCGCGGCAATCGCCGCCGCCAGGACGTAGGAGGCTGTCGTCGGAACATCCATGCCCAGCAGGATTGCCAGCAACGCCGCCAGCACCAATGCGACGATCAGCCCGTGATCAGACATCGAGAACAGCAGGTTGGAGATTTTCACCCCTGCACCTGTCGCGGTCAGAACCTTGACGACGATGGCGGCGCAGGCCAGCAGCGCGGCGATCATCACCAGCGCCCGTCCTGCTTCCACCATCCCCTGGTAGATATCGCGGGCCAGCGTTGTCCAGCAGGCCACCACGCCTTGCTCTCTGGCCTCGTGGCCGAAAGGACGCACCAGAGCGCAGGCCATGACCAGCATGATGATCGCGCCGGCCCCGGCATAGCTCGGCGTGTAGCCGTTGAACAAGAGATAGATCATCGCGGCGATGGGAAGAAACAGCGGGATCGACTTGTCGAGGGCCAGGAATTCCGCCGGCCTGGGTATTTCGCTCCTTGGCGTCGGTTGCAGCCCTGTCCGGCGCGCATAGAGATCCACCCCGAGCCATACGGCAAGATAGTAGAGAAACGCCGGACCGATCGCCGCAATGGCAATCTGAGTATAGGGAATGTTCAGGAATTCGGCCATGATGAAGGCCGCCGCCCCCATCACGGGCGGCGTAAGTTGGCCCGCAGAGGAAGCCACCGCCTCGACCGCGCCGGCAAAGGCCGACGGATACCCGAGCCGCTTCATCGTGGGAATGGTGACCGAACCCGTCGCCATGACATTGGCCACGGCAGAACCGGTGACCGTCCCGAACATTGCCGAAGACAGGGCACAGACCTTTGCAGGGCCGCCGTAAGAGCGCCCGGCGATCCATGTGGCCATTTTCATGAAGGCATCTGTTGCGCCCGTGGACAGCAGCAGCGCCCCCAGAAGCACATAGATCACGATGACCCGAGCCCCGATATCCGCGAGATAGCCGAAGATTCCGGTGGTGGAGCTGTAGAACGTTTCAACCGCCGTCCGTGCAGAGACACGCGGCGGGCGCCAGCCCCCGTCAATCAGATCGTAGCCGAAATAGAAGTAGAGCAAGGTGCAAAGCGCCAGCAGCGGCAGGAACCAGCCGATGACCCGGCGCGCCGCTTCGAGCGTCAGCACGATGGCCAGCAAGGCGGCCACCTTGTCGAGCGGTCCGTAGTGCACCATAATATCGGAAAAGCGATCCCGGTTCACGATCACATAAAGGCATACACCCATGGCCAACATCCCGAGCGCGATGTCCACGATCTGTTCCAGCCCGCTTCGATTGCCGGTCCGGGACACCCGCCAGGCATGAAGAAAGAACGCGCCGCCGATTCCGAAACCGATGAAAATCGGGCGTTGAACCAGCGGGGCGAACTGTCCGAACAGGGAATTGTAGAAATGCAGCGCGACGAATGCCGCGAAAAGTAGACCGAGTGCCTGCTCTCCGCGCCGTTCCCTGAACGATCTGGCGGTCAAAGTCTGTGTCATGTTCTCTCCCAAGTCGGCGAGGTGTGCTCGGCACCCCGCCTGGTCAGTTCGCGTGACCCTTCTAGTCGACCGAGATGCCGGTTCAGTTTCCGGCTACTTCTCTCCAGTAGCGTTCCGCACCCGGATGATAGGCGACACCCGACTCCATCGTCTCGACGGCATCCGCGGCGATGTCGTAATCGGCGAGTTGCGGCCAGGCTTCGACCAGCAACGCCATGTTCTGGTGAATGCTGCGGGCGATGTCATAGGCGGTCTCATCATCCATCACGCCGGTGCGGGTCAGGAAGAAAACGTTCAGCTTGGGCACCCGGATCGCCTCGGAATCCGGAATCAGCCCCGCGGGAAGGGTTGTGAACCCGGTGCCCTCCATATCATCTGTCGCGGCTTTCTCCTGCTCTTCGGTGAAGCCGATCAACCGCATCTTGTTACTGGTCATCAACTCCTGAAGAGAGGCATCGACAGCGTCCGCGGCCCCGTATTTGCTGTAGCCGATGATCTGGCGGTTCTTGATGCCTTCCACCGCGTCACCCACGGCACCATGCACCAGATCGGCGTTGATGTCGAACATCGACAGCACATTGGTCGTCAAGGTCTCGGCGGCGGATCCCCGGATGCCGGGATTGAACTTCTTCCCGTCCAGTTCGCCGAGCGTCGTCACGCCCGACTCCTCGGTCACGGCAATCAGCAGGATTGAGGCGCTGTAGGGATATAGTGCAACCGTGTCGGGAATGGCGTTGCCTTCGAACTTGCCAGTGCCATTTCGGGCCGAAATCAGAATGTCCGTGGTGGCAAGACCGAGATCAATTTCGTCCCGCGCCAGGCGCAGCACATTGTCAACGCTGGCGCCGGTCTCGATCACGTTGACGGTGGTATCTGCAATGCCGGTCTCGATCGCCTTGCTCATCGCGACGGAAATCGTGAAGTGGCTGGATGTCGGGCTAGTCGTACCCATCGTGATGTCCTTGGCGGAGACCACCCCGCCGGCAAGCATGGCAGCCAGCGCCGCCGCGGTGCCGATTGCCGCCCGGTATTTGGTCAACTTACGTTCGAACATTTCTTCCTCCCAGTTGTTGTTGAACAGTTGGTTGCAGCCGACACGATCAGGCGCGCAGGGCCCCCGATGTGTCGATCCGCTCTCTCAGGACGCGAAGTTCTTCCTCCGTTGGCGGCCGCGTCTGCGGCACGTCGTCCCTTATCGCCAGATCGAAGCCCGTATGACGCTGGACCTCTTCCGGCGTGTTGCCCGCATGGACCGATCTTAACCGCATCCGCAGCGTTATCGCGTCGAAATCCATAACGGCGCGCGGTGTCACCACAAACCGCGGCCCTTCCTTGGTCAGTCCGGCCGTCCGTTTCGCTTCGGGACCAGAAAGATGCCCCGGTATGGTGATGAAGTCCACCTTTTCCACGAAGTTGCGCGCGCTATGCACCGTGGGGCAGATGTAGAACCGCGTGGAGGTGTGGTAGTAGGACAGGTTGGCAGCCCCCGGCCCGCGCATCTTTGGCGCGTGCAGCGTCCCGCCGACATGGTGCAGGTTGATGTTGCCGTAAGCGTCATGCTGCAAACCGCTGTGAAAGAAGAAATCCAGGCCATGATGGCTGTGGCCAAAAAGTTCGATGAATGTTTCGGCCGCCTCGCAGCGGCCAAGCGCCCGGTCGTCCAGCATCGAGGGATAAAGACGCCCCGGCTGCGGGTTGAAGAACATCTCTCCGCCGACTGTCAGGTTGGGGGCGTGCATCTCGCGCGCCAGCGCGATCGCCGCCATCGGGACCAAGGCGGCGGCACCCGCCGCGCCCAGTTCGCCATCAGCCAGGTCGCGGGCCAGCACCACGACCATCTGCTCCAAGGGTGAGGCCGCCGCGCTCATCTGTCCTGCGCCTCCGCTTCCAGCCGCGCGAGATACCGGGCTCCCCCGATTGCCACAATATAGTCATCCTGGCTTTTTGGCTCGGTGACATGGCGCGCGATATAGGCCTCCAGCCCCGCGCGGTCGCCGGCGCGCGCGGCATCCCCAAGATCGGCGTAGGCTTCGATATGCTCCTCGTCCATCGCATAGTTGGGAAAGCTCGCGGTCGGGTGTGCGCCGTAAGGCACCTCGACCATCGCATCGACATAATGCGCCGGCACCGTGACCCGCGACGGATCGTCCAAAACCACCTCGTCCGGCACGATCCGGTCCACGCTGGCAATCACCATATCCGACGCGCGCGCCATCAGCTGATCGGCATAGACCATCGTGCTCAGATGGCGCAGGTTCCCCCAGCGGTCGGCTTCCTGCGCATGCAGAAAGGTGACGCGGGGGCGGATCGGCCCGACCGCGTGAATGCGCCGCCCGGTGAAGGGGCAGCCGATCTCGCGCAGCAGCGGATTGTGCTTCAGCACGTCGGAGCCGCGCAGCGCGTCGATCGGCTGAAACGGCACCCCGTGTGCCGAGGCCATGAGCCCGCCCACCACGGTCAGCGCGTCCAGCGCGTGGGCGGTCACCCTCCCCGCCTCGACCGCGCTTCGGAAATTGGGGCAGAGACGGTTTTCAAGCGTGACGCCGGGAATGAACACCTGTTCGACCGCCCCGGCGGCGATCATCAGGTCGATGTCATACCCCGCGCCGGGCGAGGAATAGAGATGCAGGCCATCGGCGCCCGCCGCCAACAAGGCGCGCACCAACGCGACCGGCCGCCCCTGTTTGAACAACCCGCCGAGGCAGAGCTCAGGACGGTCCCGCAAAGCATCCCTGGCCAGAAGCGCAGCGTCCTCCATGCCCATGACTTTGCTGTCACGCGTAAGTATCCTTTGGCCGTCCATCGTATGAGTTGCGCCCCGTCGTTTCTGTTGTCGCGCGGGAATTCAGGTCACCGCGCAGATCAAAGATATTGCATTTCGCGCATTTCGTCTCTCTTCGGCACCGGCGACGCATGATCGAACACATATGTGCGGAGATATGCGCCGACATCCTCCCGGCGCTCTAACGGTTTAAAGCAGACCCGTGGCGACGATCAGAGCAACGAGCAGAATGCTCGAAACCCCGAACATTCCATTCCAGCGCATTCCTATCGTTACGGGCGATTCCCGCACGATGGCAGAAGCATAGACAACAGCGGTGATTGCGGGTCCCATGCAGACGATGCTGCTCCAGCCGCCTGCTAGGGACAGGCCCAGAGCGAGTGGCGACAGGCCCTCTACGCCAATTCGGTTCACCACTTCCGCCAGCAGAACCACCGAGATCATCGGGTGCACGCCCGCAAGCCCGGTCAGGAACACCGTAAAGATCAACAGCACAACGGTCAGGACCGGCCGCGCGGCGATCCAGCCAAGGTGATCCGCGATCCATTCGACCGGCACGATCTCCAGGGCAACAAGCCCGATAAACCCCGCCGAGGCGATCACGCTCATCTCGGTGGCGAATCCCGGTGACTGGGCAACGAATCGGCGCGACGTGTCGGAAATGCCGCCAAGACCGCCGCGCAGCCCGGACCATAAAAGCGCATAGACCGGAACGATGGTGATCAGGACGGTCTGGAAGCTGTATTGGGTCGCCCTGTCCAGGAATAATATGGTGGCCCCGAGGAAAAGCACATGGCCCGCAACGATCAGGACCGCCCACCGGCTCCATCTCGGCAGATTCCCGGTCAGCGCCGGCGCCCGGCCCCGCGCCGAGGGTGGGCGCCGCCATTCCACGGTGTCGAAAAGCCAGCCAAGCAGAAAGAGAACCCCGGCCAACGCGATGCCGTAAGGTGCCATATCCACCCATTCGAGTCCCGGTATGGTGAGGATCAACAGGTTGAGAGCGATGCCGAACGGTGTCCAGAAAGTGATCGAGGAAAACCCCCGCATGCAGGCGCTGACCATACGCCGCTTCCGCGCGGCGTAGACGAATTCATCCATCTCCTGACGATGCGCGTGCAGCCCTTCATGATGACCTCCAGCATCACGCCAAGCCCGCCAAGGTTCAAAAGCACGCCGAACAGGTGCCCGCCCGCCCCCAGAGACGCGTAGCGACGGCCCGGAGGCTGCAAGGTCAGGAACTCCCCGGCCCCTTCCACAACCCGGTCGTTGGTAGCCGCGATGCGCAGGAAAGCGACAGCCGTCAGCAGCGCGGACATGAACACGACACGCTCCGCCGATTCCACGAAAACGCCGGTTTCGACCCCTTCGGCCAGCGCCAGAAACGCAACTGCGAGGGCGAAACCAAGCAGCACCCATCCGACGCGGGCGATGTTGCGAGCCCCGATCGCAAGATAGACGCCGAAAAGCGGCACGACCGCGATGGCAACGCCGCTGTAGCCGAAGCCACCCTGCACTATGGCACCGCCCAAACAGCACAGCAAACAGACTGCGGCAATCAGGTTGCGCGTGCCGGAGCGTTTCAGGAGCTCACTGGACGGCATCAGCCCCAATTTCCCAAAGGCGTCCGGTGTGCCGGCGAATCGCCGACTGAGGCCAGCGCGTCGGGCAGAAGGCACGGTAAGTGATGTAGACTATTGCATCTCCATCCGCAGGGACGCGCAAAGCGCTCATATCGCGAGCGCAGAGACGGCGACCGAACACCCCGGCTGCGCCCCCAGCCCCGTTTCGGAGTGTTTGCGGAAATCTCGTCTGACGGATGACGGCACACCGGCATCTCTACATGTCTCTTCGTGATTGCGCCCTTGTCTTCCCGACCGTTCACGCCGACACCCTTAGCCAAGTTCTTCACTTTACTCGCAGAATTCTGGATACGCTGGTGTCAGATCCGGCACGGATGTAGATAGGGAGCATCTTCAAAACTGCCTCAGCGCCGCAAGGATCACAACGCGATTCTCCTACTCCAACACATATGTGCAAATGGGTGGTAACCAGAGTTGATAGTGCCGCCAAACATGAGGCAATGTGCGGTTTCAGTGAGGATCAGGACATGATAAGTGATTTCACCTCCCGCTTGTCGCGGTTCGTCGCCGCACCGCACCGGCTGGGCGAGGCTGATGCCGAGCAGGCCGCGCTATGCGTGGAGGATACGGTCGCCGTCATCTATGGCGGCTGGCACGAGCCGGTAGTCCGCCGGTTGGCGGTACTGGACGGTGGCGGGCCGGTCGACCCGGCGGAGACCTGCAAGAAGGACGGCATCGAACGGGCGGCGTTCCTCAACGCGGTCGCCGGTCATGCGCTCGATTTCGACGATGTCCACACGCTCAGCGTCACCCATCCCAGCGTCATTTTCGGGCCGGCGCTGATGGCGATGGCGGACGCGCGGCCAGACACGGCCAGCCGCGTGGCCTCCGCGCTCGCGGTGGGAACGGCGGTCAATATCGCGCTGGGGCAGGTCCTGGGCTTTGGTCACTACGACAAGGGCTGGCACGCCACTTCGACAATCGGCGCTCTGGCGGCAGCGGCGGCGGTCGCGCATCAACTCGACCTCGACGAAGCGGCGATCCGCAACGCGCTCTCGCTGGCAGCGTCGCTGGCCGGCGGGTCACAGATCAATTTCGGCACCATGGCGAAACCGATCCAGGTCGGAAACGCCGCGCTCGCCGGTTTGCGCGCGGCCCGCATGGCCGAGGCCGGCATCACCGGCGCGCCCGATATTTTCGCGCCGCGCGGGTTCTTCGATCTTTACGCTAGCCCGGAGGGGCTTGCGGCGGATCCGGCGGACGTGGAGCCGAGGATCGACCTGAGCTCCGTGTCCCGCAAGCTGTATCCCTGCTGCTATCTCACGCACCGGATGATCGCCGCAGGGCGTCATCTTTACGCCGACCGAGGCGGAGACGCGGTGCCCGAAGGCGTGGCAATCGAGATGACAGTGCCCAAAGGCGTCATGGCGCCGCTTCACGTCACCGATCCGAAGGACGGAATGGAGGCCAAGTTCTGCGCCGCCTATACCCTTTCGGTGGCGCTGCATCAGGGCCAGGTCGGGTTGGCGGATTTCGAAGGGGACAGGCCCCGGCGCCCGGAGATCCGCCGCCTGATGGGCATGGTCAGCATCGAAACCGAACCGGATGCTGGGAAGAACCGCCTCGGCGTGGATCACGGGCAGGTCCATGTCCGCCTGCGCAAGGGCAACCAGACCCTGGCCGAAACCGCGGTTGCGGCGCATCCGGGTTCGCCCTCGGACCCGGCCACCCCCGCCGAGATTCGGGACAAGATCGCCGATTGCCTTGAGAAATACGGCCGCGACGGGGGAGTGCCGCCTGCCGCCGCGGCATTCCGGCGGTATCTGCGCGCGCGGCTGCATCTGCCGCCGCTTCCCTACAGCGCTCAGAGACCGGCGATTAGCGGCACCCCGAATCAATGCGCAGCCCGGCAACAGCCAATTCCGCACCGTCTGAAAGGACAACCTGATGGAGTCGATGATCTATGACATGGCCGAGCGGCTTTTCCGCGACCATGTCACCCATGCACTGCGCGAGAGCGCCTCGGCCGGACAATGCCCCGAGGCGCTCTGGAAGCGAATTGAGGAGGCGGGGCTGACCATGGCTCTGGTGCCCGAGGCCGATGGCGGATTTGGCGTGCCCGCTGCCGAGGCGCTCGGGCTGGTGCGCATCGCCGGGGCGCATGGCCTGCCCTTGCCGCTTGCCGAAACCCTGATCGCAAACGCGGTGCTGGCGCGCGCAGGGCTGGACATGCCCGGCGGCAGGCTGACCATCGCCGAAGGCGACACGCTGGTGCTGGAACGCAGCGCGACGGGCTTTCGAGCCCGTGGACGGCTCAAGATGGTGCCCTTTGCCCGATGGGCAGACCAGATCGTGACCATCGCCGCGATTGACGGAACCGATCATGTGCTGTCGCTGCCGGTGAAACATCTGACCCTCGGCCCGGCGCAGGATATCTCCGGGATGCCCCGCGACGATGCCGAGGTCGATCTTGATCTGACCGGGGCCGATATCGCACCGCTGGGCCGGTCAGCTGGCGGGATGCGCGGGCTGGGCGCGATGATCCGCAGCCTAGCCACGGCGGGGGCGCTGGAAACCATCCTTCGGATGACCGTCGACTACGCCAACGACCGGGTCCAGTTTGGGCGGCCGATCGGCAAGTTTCAGGCGATTCAGCAATACCTCGCAACCATGGCCGGAGAAACCGCCGCCTCTCGAGTCGCCGCAGAGATGGCCGCCGACAGCTATGACACGCCCTCCTTTGCGCTGACCGTTGCCGCCGCCAAGAGCCGCACCGGGGAAGCCGCAGAAACGGTCGGGGCGCTGGCCCACCAGATTCATGGGGCGATCGGGTATACTCAGGAATTCGCACTGCACCATTTCACTAAACGGATCTGGAGCTGGCGCGACGAGTTCGGCACCGAACTTGACTGGACGAGGGAGCTGGGCCGTGCCGCGCTGTCGAGCCCCCGGGACACCTTCTGGCATTTCATCACGGACAGCACTGCAAAGGGCGCCTCAGCATGACACCTACCGCATTTTCCCCGCCCCCGTCCGATGCCGATCATGATGATCTGCGCCAAGAGGTCCGCGCGTTTCTGGCCAGTGAGCTTGCCGATTTCCCGCCCGAGAAGCGTGCGGAGTCTTGGAATGGATTCAGCCGCGACTTTTCGCGCAAGCTGGCACAGCGCGGCTGGGTCGGCATGACCTTTCCCAAGGAATACGGCGGCCATGCGCGCAGCGCACTGGAGCGCTATGTCGTGTCCGAAGAGCTGCTGGCCGCCGGCGCGCCGGTCATCTCGCACTGGATCGCCGACCGGCAGAGTGGCCCGCTGATCTTGGCCAAGGGGACCGAAGAACAGAAACGCCGGATCGTGCCCCGTATCGCCGCGGGCGAGCTTTGTTTCTGCATCGGCATGAGCGAGCCGAATTCCGGCTCGGACCTGGCCGCGACGCGCACCGTCGCGACCGAGGTCGAGGGCGGGTTCCGGGTGAACGGAACCAAGGTCTGGACGACCTACGCGCATATGGCCGATTACATGATCCTGTTCTGCCGCACCGGCAAGAGCGACGACCGCCACGGCGGCATGAGCCAGTTCCTCATTGACCTCAAGCGCACCAAAAACATCGCGATCAGCCCGATCATCGACCTGCTGGGCGAGCATCATTTCAACCAGGTCATCTTCGACAATACATTTCTGCCCTCGGAGGCGCTTCTGGGCGAGAAGGGCGAGGGCTGGACCCAAGTCATGAGCGAGCTGGCTTTCGAACGTTGCGGCCCTGAACGCTTCCTGTCATCCTTCGCGCTGATCGAGGAGTTGATCCGCGTGCTGCGCGAGGGCGCAACCGAGGCGCAACAGGCCGAGATCGGCCGCCTGTCGGCGCATCTGATGGTGCTGCGGAAAATGTCGCGGTCTGTCGCGGGGATGCTGAACGAGGGCAAGAACCCCTCGCTACAGGCTGCCATCGTTAAGGATCTGGGTGCGCTCTTCGAGCAGGACATGCCGCGGCTGGCCCGCAGCCTGCTGTCCCGCCCCGCCGTTCCTAGCGGGCGCGACAGCTATGCGGCGGTGCTGGCCTATACGCAGCTCGCCGTGCCGTCGTTCTCTCTGCGGGGGGGCACCCGCGAAATCCTGCGCGGCATCATCGCGCGCGGGCTGGGAGTGCGGTAGAGAGAACCTAATGCACGGCGGATACGTTCAGATCGGGACGATAGCCGAGTGCAGTCGAGAGTTGACCGGCGCACGCCTTGGCGGCTGCCAGGCAGAGTTGCCGGTTGCGGGTAGCGCGTTCCACGGGGGCACCGATCACCAGCGCCCCTGCCAGATGCCCGTCGGAACGAAAGACCGGAACACCAATCCCCGCTGCATCGACATGGGCCGTTCCCACCGTCCTAGAATACCCGACCATACGGATCTCTGAAATCATGCGCCGCAGTTCTTTTTCGTCAGTGACCGAATTGGGCGTAAGCGGCTTCAGTTCCGTCCGCCGAAAGTAGTCGTCCAGTTCCTGCGGCGTGTCATGGGCCAGCATCACAAGGCCCGATGCCGAACAGAACAATGGCCGATCAAGGCCGGTCTGGGCGACGTAGCGGACCGGCTGCGGGCTTTCCAGGACCGATGAATAGACGACGCGATCGCCGTCCCGGACCGCGTACAGAACCGTCTCGCCGGTCTGTCTGACCAGATCGCTCATCACCCCGCGCAGGACTGACTCGAAAGGGTGGTTTGCTAGGATGGTCTGCGCGAACTGGAAAATCCGCGGCCCTAGTAAATAGGTGTCCTTCTCGCGCATCAGATAGCCCTTCTCTGCGAGAGGGCGCAGCAGCAACAGCAAACTGCTCTTGGGACAATCCAGTGCGCTGCTGAGTTCCGATAGCGTCATGCGCCGGTTGCTTTGCCCCATCAGATCGAAGAGCGCCAGGATCCGCGTCAGCGAGCGTGGCCCCTCTGACGCACGCTCGGCAGATCCTTTTCGGTCAGACTGCGCGGTTTTCATGGCGTTGGTCTCCAGTGTCGCAATGCGACCGGGTACTCGCAGAGCCCTTGCGGCAGTCCAAGCGCCATTTCCGGACCGGACTGCTTTTGCGCTCGCAAAAGAGACAAGCTCAGCTTGTTCCCGGTTCCTTATCTGTCGTGCGGGCCTTGATCATCCGCAAAGGTGTGTATTCCAGCACCTGCTCTCCAGTTTGCTTGAACACGCGGTTGCGGGTCCGGACGAGGCCCCGGTTCGGGCGGCTTTTCGAGCGACGCGATTCCGTCACCTCGACCTCGCAATGGACCGTGTCACCGGCAAAAGTCGGCCCCAGAACCTTGAGTTCCATTTCCAGAAAGGCAAAGCCCGTGTGCTGCATCGTGGACTGGGTCAGCAGCCCTTCCATGAAGGTGTAGACCAGCGCGCCAGGAGCGGCGAAGCCCGGAATGCTGGATTCCTTCTCGCGGAATTCGGCGTTGATGAACAACACCTCAAGCATACCGGTGGCATTGATGAAATTCGTGATGTCGGCTTCGGTCACGGTGCGGCCGATGGTCCGAAACTTGCGCCCCACCGGCAGATCCTCATAGCAAAACCCAAGACCTACAGTTTCCATGCCGTTATCTTTCCCTTACAAACTCACCGTGCCGATTAGCGTTCGCCGGTCCGGCACCCGCAGCACTTCCACCTTTAAGGTTAGGGAGCGAGTCCGGCGAAAGTCAATTGAACGGCCCGTTCTCGCGGCTCTTGCGCGGATTGAGCACATTCATGATGAATCTCGTTCTGCCGCCAGAAAGCCGCTTCCGGGGCGACTTTGCAGTGTGAACTCACGCTGAAGCGCAATTTCTCATTTGTTCTTTTAGCTCAGCCGGTTCTGGATTTCCATCAGGTTGGCTTCGAAGACGTCAACCAGGCGGAGCATGACTGCGGCGGAATCGTGCTTCACGACGTGATCGACAATCGGTTTGCCCGGAAGGCCATCGACAAGGGGGCCGACGGAATTATCGCGGTCTGCGCCGGGGCCGGGGGGCACGCCGGCGCCCTGTCGCCCTTTGCGTTGGTTCAGGAAATCCGCGAATGGTTCGATGGCCCGCTGGCCTTGTCCGGGTCCATCGCCACCGGGCGCGCCATCCTGGCGGCTCGTGCCATGGGCGCGGATTTTGGCTATATCGGTTCGCTCTTCATCGCCACGACCGAAGCTGTCGCCGCCGAAAGCTACAAGCAGATGATCGTGGACAGCGCGGCCGAGGACATTCTCTACACCAGCCATTTCACCGGGGTGAATGCCAATTACCTCAAACCTTCGATCCGGTCAGTAGGCCTGGATCCGGAAAACCTGACCGGCGAAGGCAACAAGCTAAACCTCTCCACCGGCGACGTCCGCCCGAAGGCATGGCGCGACATTTGGGGCTGCGGTCAGGGCATCGGAGCGGTTCACGCGGTGACGACAACGGCGGACTACGTCGACCGGGAATCCCGTGCCGCGAAGGACGCGCTCTGCAGCTGAGCGCCGGCAACTTTGCGCAAACCCGTTTCGGTCAAGACAGTCATATCAGCCGGATTTGGTCGGCCGCCTTGCGATCTGCCCGGAAAATCAGCGCGGTCCGGGTCCGCGCCTCATCCGTCCTTGTCGTTGACGATCAGATCGGCATTCTCCGGCAACTCCGGCACCACGCTCACCGCGTCGGCGCGGATCCTGGAATGCGACTTGAAGGCCTCGGCAGCGGCGATGATTGCGGCCGAGGCATCGGCACCGTCTTCCAGCACAAGCGAGATGCGGATCATGTCGCGATCGTTCTCGCGCGTTACCACGGCCTGCGCGGCCTTTGCGCCCGGCGTACCGATGACAACTTCTTCGATCACGCGCGGATAAACGAAAATCTCGCGCACTTTGACCGCTGCGCCGACTCGGCCCTGCAGGGCGGAAATCCGGCTGACGGTTCCGTCCGCGTTGCTCTCCAGCGCGAAGGCGCTGTCGCCGGTGCCAAACCGAATCATCGGCCAGGTGGCATCGCGCGCGGTCACAACAACCTCACCCGGTTCCCCGTGAGCGACCTGTTCTCCACTGACCGGATCGCAGATCTGCACCACGCGGTCGGGATGAACCACATAGCCGTCGCCGCCATCCTCATAACCGACAAGGCCCAGATCCGCAGTGGCATAGGCAGCCCAGGTCGACACGCCATAGTCTGCCTCGATCCGGCGGCGCTTGGCCATCCAGTCGCCCATCTCACCGCCGAGGAAGGCCGTTTTCACCTTCCAGGCGTCGCGGCCATAGGTTTCGATCACCTTGTCCGCCAGCGTCAGGAAAAACGCGGTGGATGCGCAGATCGAAGTGACGCCGGTTTCGACGATGATCTGCGCCTGAAGCTCGGTATTGCCGACGCCGCCGGGAATTACGGTGGCCCCGGCGGCCTGTGCCGCTTCGTCGAACAAAAGCCCCGCCGGCACGAGGTGATACATCCAGGTGTTCAGGATGATGTCGCCCGCACCCACGTTGGCCGATCTGAACAGCAGGTCCAAGCCGTGGCCACCGCCGCCCAAAAGCGACGGCTCGAAGATCGGGCCGGGCGACACGTAGATCCGCCCGACATCCCTTAGATTGGCAGCGAGAAACCCGCCGAAGGGCGGATTGGCGCGCTGGAGCTTGAGAAGCCCTTCCTTCTTCATCACCGGCAGCCGTGACAGATCTGACAGGGACCTGACGGCCGCCGGATCGAATCCGGCAGCCGCAAATCGTGATTTCAGCCCGGGGGCCCTTTCGGCTGCGGCGGCATAGGCTTGAGCTATGTCCTTGTAGATGTCTTCAGACATGACCATGCCTCCCTGTTCAGTCGTGGCTTAAAGCGGGCAGTCCTTGCGGAAGTTCGGAGCGCGCTTCTCGCGATGCGACAGTACCCCTTCCTTAACGTCTTCGCCCATGAACCCGAGCATTTCAAGCGCAGTCGAGGCATCGAAGATCGGGCCAGCCTGGCGCAGCCAGTTGTTCAGCGAATATTTGGTCCAGCGGATCGCGCTTTGCGAGCCGTTGACGAGCTCGACGGCTGTATCCAAAGCGATTTGCTGCAACTCGTCATCTTCGACGCACATTGACACTAGGCCGATGCGCTCGGCCTCTTCGCCCGAAACCGGCTTACAAGTCATCAGATAGTATTTCGCCTTGGCCATCGAGGTCAGCAATGGCCAGATGATCGCCGCGACATCGCCAGCGGCAACGCCCAGACGCGGGTGACCATCGACGATCTTGGCCTTCTTACCGGCGATCGAGATGTCGGCCAAGATGGCCACCACAAGGCCGGCACCGGCGGCAGGGCCGTTAATGGCGGAAATAATCGGCTTGTTGCAGTTGATGATGTTGTAGACGAGGTTTTTGGCCTCTTTCCACGTTTTCATGATCTCGTACGAATTGCCGATCATGTTTTCGATCAGGCTGAAATCGCCGCCAGCCGAAAACGCCTTGCCCGCGCCGGTCACGATGACCGCACTGATGTCCTGGTCGCGGTCGATGTCGATCCACATGTCGGTCATCTGGGTGTGGGTTTCCGCATCTACGGAATTGAAGGACTCAGGGCGGTCGAACGTGATGCGCAGGACGCGATCAGCCGGGTAGTCGAATTTCATCTTGTGATATTTTGCGTAACGATCGGACATGGTTCTTTTCCTCCTCCTCAGGGTATTAGGTTCAGTCAGGCAATCCGAGGACGGCCTTGGACAGGATGTTTCGTTGGATTTCGTTCGATCCGCCGTAAATCGTCGTCGGTCTGGCCTTGTAGAAGCTCGCAAGGACATCGACACTTACATTGCCAACCTGAAGCGCGCCAACGGTGCCGCCATCGGGGCCGGCGGCATCGATCATCAGTTCGGTGATGCGCTGAAAGCACTCGGTCACCCAGATCTTGAGCATCGAGACATCGGCGCCCAGCGTCTCGCCACGCCTGAGCTGATCCGCAAAACGGGCATAAAGCGCCGCGTGGTCTTCGACGTCGAGCGCGGCTTGGGCAAAGCGGTCGCGGAACACCGGATCGTCAAAAGCGCCGCGGCCACGGGCAAAGCTTTCAAGCTGACCGAGGGCGTTCTGGGCCAGGCCGGGCGAGCCGATGAAGATGCGCTCAAAGCTCAGAAGCGCCTTGGCCATGCTCCAACCCCTGTTCAACTCGCCCACGAGGTTCTCGCGGGGGGTACGGGCATTGTCGAAGAAGACTTCGCAAAACTCCGTCTCACCCGACAGGGTTGTGATCGTGCGCACCTCGACACCGGGCTGATCCATCGGAGCGAGCAGGAAGCTGATGCCCTGCTGCTTCTTCGGCGCGTTCGGATCGGTCCGAACCAGCATGAAGATGTGCGTGGCATCATGCGCCATCGTGGTCCAGATCTTCTGGCCATTGATGACGAAATCGTCTCCGTCAAATTCGGCGCGCGTGCGCAGGTTGGCCAGATCGGACCCGGCGCCGGGCTCGGAGTAGCCCTGGCACCAGATGTCTTCGCAGCTCAAAATACGTGGCAGCCAATAGTCTTTTTGTTTCTGAGTGCCAAACTTGATGATCAGGGGGCCGACCATCTGCACGCCCATGTCTCGGCCACGGTTGACACCCCCGCGCTGCTGCTCTTCGTAGAAGATCAGCAGCTTGGCGGCGTTCAGCCCCATGCCGCCGTATTCCGCGGGCCAGGCCGGCGCAACCCATCCCTTGGTGTGCAGCTTGCGATGCCAATGTTCGATCTCGGCGAATTTCGGGCGGTGTGGCAGATGGCGCAGTTCTTCGGGGTATTCCGTCTCGAAGAACTGGTGCACCTCTTTTCGGAACTCTGCATCGCTCATAGCGTTCCAATCCGTCATTGTGCGGCTCCCTCTTCTTCGCGCGCGTCGAGCCAAATCCGCCTGTGATATACGTCGTCGCCCAGCCAAGCCGACAGCACCAGCGCCCGGTTCAGATAAAGCCCGATGTCGAATTCGTCAGTATAGCCGACCGCCCCGTGCAGCTGAATCGCGTCGCGCGTGATCTTCTTTGCGGCCGTGACAGCGCGCGCCTTGGCACGGCTTGCCAGCCGCGCGCGGATCTTCGGAACCGTTTCGCAATCCATCTGGGCCAGAACTTCGCGAACGCACGCTTGTGCAACCTCAAGCATGACATTCAGATCCACGGCGCGGTGCTGAATGACCTGGAACGACCCGATGGGCTTGTCGAATTGCTCGCGGGCTTTGATGTAGTCCAGAGTAATCTCAAATGCGCGATCACTCAGGCCCACAAGCTCGGCCGCGGCCAGGGCCGTTGCATCGCTGATCGCCTCGGCGAGCGCATCCTGGACCGCGGAACCCTCGGCCAGTTGCTCTGCCGGGGTTCCGGAAAACGAAAGCTCGCTCAGCGAACTGCCGTCGGCCTGCACGCGCTTGTCGACGGAAAGTCCGTCTGCGTTGGCCTCGGTCAGGACGAGAACCGGACCATTTTGCCCCCCGGCCACGACAAGGAATCCATGCGACCCGGTCGCGCCTACAACCCAGGCCTTGCTGCCGGTCAGTTTTCCGTCTACGTAGCGGCATGCCGCATCAGCGGGCGCTCCGCCCGGGCCGCGTTCCTGCCAGGCCACCGCCAAGGTAGTTTCGCCGTTGATGAGCTGCTCCATCTTCGGATGATCCGGGCGAAGGCGACGCAGAAGGCCGAGGCTCAGCCCGATCGTCAACACCACCGGTTCCGGGGCGATCACGCGGCCGACTTCCTCGGCGATGACGCCCCCGGCGGCGAGGCCCATGCCAAGCCCGCCATTTGCTTCGGGCACCGTCACGCCGAAAACGCCGGCCCCAGCCAGTTCACCGATCATGTCCGAATCCCAGCCGCCACTGGCGTCACGCAGTTTTCTGGCCCTTCCACTTCCGCCAGCCCGTTCAAACAGGGTGCGTGCGCTCTCGCGCAGCAGGCGAAGGTCTTCCTGGTCGCTGGAAAGCATATCAGTCTGTGTCATTTCGTTTTCGCTTCATCATCAATGGGGCGTCAGCTGAAAGAACGACCTCGCCCTTGGGGTTCCTGGCGCTGAGCGTATAGTGCAAAACACCTCGGTCGGGCTTGCTTTTGGACGGCGTGAGCGAGTTGATCGTCATTTCGATATTGAGGGGTTCATCCGGGCGGACAGGCAGCAGCCAGCGCAGATTGTCAAAGCCCATGCCGCCTATGTTCGCCATGCCGGTCATCAAATCCGTCACGACAGGTTTGAACACCTCAAGCACGGTCTGAAATCCCGAGGCGATCAGGCTGCCATGTATCGCGGTCGCATAGTCTTCGTCGGTGTGCAGCCGTTGCGGGTCCCACTCCTGGGCAAAGGCCTTTATGGACTGTGCGCTCATCGGGGCGCTGCGAAAGTGAAACACCTGGCCAGGTGCGAAATCTTCCAAATACTTCACGTCGCCGGCTCCGCTGCAAAAGCAGAATCATACCCGCTCGAATCTCTGGAAATCCGAACGCGGTTGAACTCCTCCAGTTTCGGATAAGTTTCCTTGAAGGCCTTCAGGAACTCACCTATCGGCGCATCGACATGAAGACCCCGGTCGTTCACATACTCCATGTGGCGCTGGTCCTGTTCGTCGAACTCGTGGAAAAGAGCGTCATGATAACCGTCAAAGACCAGAGGCTTGACCCCGAATCTTTCACACATCTCTATGTTGAAAGCGGGTGTTACCTTGTAGGGTTCACCACCCAGCCACAGTTGAACGTAGCCGTGATAGATAAAGAGATCGGTCCCCATCAGCTCCTGCAGCTTGGGTGTATTCAGGTGGTTGCGCACATCTGCGAACCCCAAAGCGGCGGGGATACCGACGGCGCGCAAACAGGCCGCAAGCAGGATTGCCTTGGGGACGCAGAACGCTGCCTTCGCCCCGGCGATCCGGCTGGCACGGTAGGAATCTTCATCCAGCGCAAAACAATACGGGTCGTAACGGATATCGTCGCGAACCGCTTCGAACAGGCGGATCGCCTTGTCTCGATTGGTCGCTTCCACAGGAAGATCGCGCAAAGCCGATGTGACGAAACCTTGCACTTCGAGGCTGTCGCTCTCGACAAAGTGCGCGGGCGAGACAAAGCGTGCAGCTTCTGTCGGCAGGTCGTCGTGGGGTTGGGCCATTGGATCTGTCCATCTTTTTCTAACAATTGTTAGATTACTATCTGAAAACCTGCGGGTCAACGAAATTCATTGTGTTTTACGCAAGTCTTGGCCAAAGCGAATATGTCTTCCCCCAATGCCGCAGCACGTCCGGCCGAACTTGCCGCAGAACGGAATTCCGCTGCAATTGGCAGCGGCAGCGCCGGTACCTCCTGGCCAGAAATGTTCAGCTTTCGCGCGAATACGCCGCGCGCGATAAAATGCGGATCGGCCGCAGCTTCGGCGGGCGTTTTCACGACGGAACAACAACAGTCCGCCGCGGCCAGCAAAGACTCCCAATGGGTCGAGGGCTGGTCGCCCAGACGGCGCGTCACTTCCGCAACACTGGCATTAGGGACGGACCGGTCATCACGAAGCTCCTGCGGCAGCCCGATGACATCGCAGAACGACTGCCAGAACTTTTCTTCCAACGCGCCAACGGCAATCTGACGTCCATCCGCAGCCGTATACAGCCGATACCGGGCCAGACTGCCTGTCAGGCGGCTGTGGCCGCTCTCGATGTTCTGCCCGGCGATCACAGCTTCGGCATGGGCCCGGTAGGCAAAGGCAAACGCCCCCTCGGACATGGCGATATCCAGATGCGTCCCCTGAACGCTTGCCTGCCGCGCAATCAGGGCCAGCAGGATATTCACCACCGCCGGATAGGTTCCGCCCCCGATATCAGCGACCAGCCCGAAGGGTATGGCTGGCTGGGCATCCGGGCCCCGGCTCAACGACAGAATCCCCGAATCGCCCACATAATTGAGATCGTGCCCGGCAGTCGAAGCCTTCGGGCCGGTCTGTCCATAGCCGGTGATCGAACAATAGATGAGACCGGGATTGATCTCGCGCACGGCCTCGTATCCCAGACCGAGCCGGTCCATCACTCCGGGGCGAAATTGCTCTACCAGAACATCGGCCTTTTCAAGCAAAGGGCGCAGAACATCCATTGCGCCCTTTGACTTGAGGTCGATTGCCACCGACCGCTTACCGTGATTCAAAACAGCGAAGCCAATGCTTTCCCCGTCTATTTTCGGCGCGGTCAGGCGCGCATCCTCGCCCGTGCCCGGACGCTCGAACTTGATAACCTCGGCCCCGGCTTCGGATAACATGAGCGTGGCCATCGGGCCGGGAAGAAGGGTACTGAAATCCAGCACCAGGATATCCTTGAGCGGCTGTGTCATCGTCCCTCCCTCACGCGAAACGCGCAGCCCCGTTGTTTAGAACCACCACGTCGCGGGCCCGGATCGAAGCGCGGAACCGGGCCTCGCCACCCTCTTCCCAGATCTCAAACCGCACGGTCTCGCCGGGATAGACGGGGGCGGAAAACCGCACGTCCAGCCCGACAAGCCGGGCGGCGTCATAATCGAGCAGCGATTTGAGGATCGCCCGCGCCGCCAGACCATAGGTCGCAAGGCCGTGCAGGATCGGGCGGTCGAACCCGGCCGAACGCGCCACAACCGGGTCGGCATGAAGCGGGTTCATGTCACCGCTAAGGCGGTAAACCAGCGCCTGGCGCGGCAGTGTTTCGATATCGCAGACATGATCGGGCGCGCGGTCGGGCAAGGCCGCCGGGGCCGGGCCGGGCCTGTTTTCGCCACCGAACCCGCCATCGCCGCGGCAGAAGGCCGACATCGCCACGCGAGCCAGCTTGTCCCCGGTGTCCGCATCAATGATATCGCGGCTCTGGTAGATGACGGCACCCTTGCCCTCGCCCTTGTCGGAAATAAAGTCGATCCGGCTGCGGCCGATGATGTTGCCCTTCACCGGCAGCGGCTTGTAGATGTCTAGCCATTGTTCACCATGCAGCACCTTCTGCCAGTTCACGCCGGTCTTGGGGTTGCGCAGCCAGAAGCCCGGATACCCCATCGTGACCGCCATCGAGGGAACGGCCCTCAGCCCATCTTCATAGACGAAGGCCAACTCTTTCCTGTCGGTCGGATACTCGCCGAACCCGAGGCCGAGCGCATAAAGGATCGTATCCCGCTCGGTCAGCGTCTGCTCGATCTCTTCGAAGTCCCAGTTCGATAGCGCGTCGAAATCCAATGGCATGATCTTTCCTCCCTTGATCGCTGTCAGAGCGTGTTTTGCGAACCCAAGATTGCCGTGACCTGACTGGACAGCACACCGCCGTTCCCATGCGCCAGCGCCAGGTCGACATCCTTCAACTGAATGCCGGGTGCATCACCACGGATCTGCCGCGCCGCCTCGATCACGGTGAAAATGCCATACATGCCGGGATGCACACAGGACAAACCCCCGCCATTGGTATTCACCGGCAAGACCCCGCCCGGCGCGATGCGCCCGCCCTCGACAAAGGCACCGCCCTCGCCCTTGGCACAAAAGCCGAGATCTTCCAGAAACAGGATCGTATTGATGGTGAACGCATCGTAAAGCTCGACCGCCTGAATGTCCGAAGGCGACACGCCCGCCGCGGCAAAGGCGCGTGCGCCCGACTCGCGGGCGGCGGTCACGGTGAAATCCTTCATCTGCGATATTTGCCGGTGCGAGCTTTCCGCCGCGCTGCCCAAAACGTAAACCGGGGCCTTAGGGAAGTCCCTGGCACGGTCGGCGCGAACCATCACGATCGCCCCGCCGCCATCGGTGACAAGACAACAATCGCGCACAGTCAACGGATCGCCCACCATACGCGCGCCCAAAACGTCCTCGCGGCTGAGCGGGCCGCGCTCGAATGCCTCGGGGTTGTGCTGCGCCCAGGCCCGCGCGGCCACGGCCACATCGGCCAGCTGTTCGCGGGTGGTGCCATATTCATGCATGTGCCGTGCCGCCGCCATCGCATAGGCGGAAATCGGATATCGCGGATTATAGGGCGCCTCATAGGCGGGCGGGCGCGAGGCCGTCACCAGCCTGCCCGACGCGGTGCGCTGGTTGGAGCCATAAACGATCAGCGCCACATCACACAGGCCAGCCTCCAGCGCCATTGTGGCGGAGGTCAGATAATTCACGAAGGACGACCCGCCCGTCATGGTGCCATCGATGAACCTGGGCTGAATGCCCAGATATTCGGCCGCCATAAGGGCAGGCATGCTGTCTTCCATCATGGTGCAGAACAGACCGTCCACATCGGACAGCTTCAGCCCCGCATCGCCAAGTGCCGCAAGTGCGGATTGCGCCATGACATCATAGGCCGTCAGCCCATGTGCCTCGCCGAAACCCGCGTGCCCGGTTCCCACAATGGCGGATTTTCCCCGAAGTTTAGTGGTCATGAGTTATACCTCCACTGGCTTGAAAAGCACAGCCGGTTGGCCCTCGGCTTCGCCCACGAAGGCTGTCACGGCCATGTCAATGACAATGTCACCGGGGGCAATGCCCTCGACCCGGCTCATCATCCGAACGCCTTCCTCCAGTTCCACCACGCACACGTTATAGTCGCCGCCGCGCTCGGGCTTCTGACGCACGACAGTGGTGGTGTGGACCCGACCCTTGCCGCTGGCGGGATGCCAAGAGATCGCGGTCCCATGGCAGTGCGGACACAGGACCCTTGGAAAGAAATGACAGGCTCCGCAATCATCGCATCTGGGCAGCACGATCTCTCCGTTTGTCAGCGCGCGTTGGAATATCTGGTCTGGTCCTGTGGCGTCCGGCACCGGCATTCTCCTCAAATGGTCCATTCCTGGTTAATCGTATTGATAATATTTCTAACATCTGTTAGAATTTGTCAAGCTCCTAGGATCACTTGAGAGAAAGCCATGTCAAGTTCGAATTCAGCCCCCCTTTCCGGCAAGCTCGTCATCGCGCTCGAACAGGCGGTGGCGGCGCCCTTTTGCTCTTCGCGGCTTGCCGATGCCGGTGCGCGGGTGATCAAGGTCGAACGCAAGGGCGTGGGCGATTTCGCGCGCGCCTATGATACTGCGGCCAACGGCGAAAGCGCCTATTTTACATGGCTGAACCGGGGCAAGGAATCGGTCGCACTGGATATCAAAGCAGCAGAAGATCGCGATATCCTGTTGAAAATGCTGGAAAACACGGATGTGTTCATTCAAAATCTCTTGCCGGGCGCCCTGGCAAAGCTGGGTCTGGATTCGACGACCTTGCGAGAGAAGTTCCCGCGGCTCGTGACCTGCGACATCACTGGATACGGCGAAGACGGCCCGATGCGCAACGCCAAGGCTTATGACCTTCTGGTGCAATGCGAAAGCGGCCTGGCATCGGTGACCGGCACGCCGGACGGGCCGGGGCGGGTTGGCGTGTCGGTCTGCGACATCGCCACGGGCATGACAGCCCATGCCGGGATCTGCGAAGCGCTGATCGGGCGTGAGCGCACCGGCAAAGGCAGCGGCGTTTCGGTGGCCATGTTCGACGTGATGGCCGACTGGATGTCGGTTCCGCTGCTCTATCACGACTATCTTGGCAAACCGACGCCCCGCGTCGGTCTGAACCACACGGTGATCTGCCCCTACGGCGCCTATGCGTGCCGGGACGGTCAGCTTGTCGTCATTACCGTGCAACACAGCGGCGAATGGCAACGGTTCTGTGAACACATACTGGGCGATGCGACTCTGGCAACCGACCCCCGGTTTCATGACAACACGGCGCGAATTGACAACAAGCCCGCGCTCGAAGCGCTCATCAAGGCCGTGTTCGCCTCGCATGACCGCGTCGAGATGCTGAGGCGGCTCAATGCTGCGGGCATTGCATTCGGGGCAGTCAACGACGTGGCCTCCCTGTCCGACCACCCCCAGCTCGACCGGTCCGTCATCAGCACGCCCTCTGGCGAAATCAACGTCCCTGCGCCCCCGATCCGGCGCAGCGCCGGAGAGACGACACTTGGCCCTTGCCCTGCTTTTGACGCGGACGGCAAAGCCATCCGCGCCGAGTTCGACCCTCGTCATAGAACAGGATACGCGCATAAATGACCGCGGCGCAGAAACCCGAGATCCTTGATGGCGTGAAGATTGTCGATCTTACTTCTGTGGTTTTCGGTCCTTTGGCCACCCAAATGCTGGGCGATCTGGGGGCCGATGTGATCAAGGTGGAAGGCCCCGAGGGAGATCTGTGAGTGCTGAACGTAATCTCCCCAAAACGGCTGGATGAATTTTCCCCAGTTTGGCGCCGGTGCCGATGGTCAGGGGGGGCATGCCCCCTGACCATCGG